>Ga0307478_10000508_pt1 | contig 39724 bp, 34 predicted proteins | sample atmos_gasesECM4C_2_FD_203713 | JGI IMG/M metagenome (GOLD analysis project Ga0307478, IMG submission 203713) | Hardwood forest soil microbial communities from Morgan-Monroe State Forest, Indiana, United States - atmos_gasesECM4C_05 | ecosystem: Environmental > Terrestrial > Soil > Temperate...
TGCCGAACGTGAACGGAATGTTGTTGTCCACGAAAGCGCACGTGTTGAAGGCAGTTCCGGCCATGCAGGGCTTTCCGTTGGGATTGCCGACGACGTTCGGGCGTACCTCAAAGAAGCCCACGCCACCGCCGCCGTCGCTCGAAGATAAGTTGGTCAGCGAATCGGTGATCGTGAACCAATTTCCGGTGGAAGCCGTGGTGATGCCCGAAACTTGCCAATTGCCGATAATCTGGTTCTTCAGCCCGGTGGCATCGCCGGCAAACTTCTTCCCATTGCCGAACGGAAGTTGATAGATGTAACTGATCACGAAGCGATGTCGCACATCGAAATCGGAATTGCCGTACTCCAGAAACGGGAAGCGTTGATCGCGGAAATCACCATTATTGAGCGAGCCTAAAGCCGCGCTGGAGGCGTCGTCGAGAGCGTGCGCATAGGTGTACGATGCTTCGAATTGCAGTCCTTGCGAGAAAGTCTTCTCGAGGCGCGCTTGCAGCGAATTGTAATTTGAGAACCCATCGGTCCGCAGCTGGTTAATCCCGGTATCGAATACACCGTTGCAGTTCGGCGGGAAAACCGAATCGTCGCACATTTTTGCAGGACGCCGCGGCGCGGTGGGGCAATTGCCAGGCCCTGTATTGGGAGGCGTGGTGCAGAATGTGGCGTCCGGCACAGCCTGGTTCCCATTGTAGTAATTATAGAGGTCCGAGCCGTGCGAGCCGGCGTAAGAGATTTCCAGCACTGTTTGGCCCGGCAACTGATACTGGAAGCCTAGATGCCATTGCTGCGTGTAGGGAGTACGTACCTTGGGGCTGACGGCGAAGAGAATCGGAGTATTCGGATCGATGAGCGAATTCGCCGGAAATCCTTGAGAAAGCACATTCAACGGCAGAGTTGAATTGCTCGCACTGATGGAACAATCCACTTGGCCGGGGTTGGGGTTGGCGGACGACAAAGAGCAAGGCGGGCTGAACGACTGCGTCACAAAGAATGGCGGATTAAAACCGGGGCTGGGATTTGAGTAAGGTCCGTTTTCCTGACCGCCGTAAAAAATTCCGTAGCCGCTGCGCAGCACCAGCTTATTGGTGATCTGATAAGCCAGGCCGACGCGCGGAGCGAAGTTATTCAGATCCGGCGATATCAAGCCCGTGCTGCCCGTGCGCACGATGGGAATGTTGGCGGCTAAAAACGGCGTCAGCTGTGCGTCCTGGCCTTTCGGCACGATGAGCGAGTCCGTCGCAAAATCAAAATTGGCTTGTTCGTTGCCGGCTGCTTTAATCGTCGTAAACAGCTCGTAGCGCAACCCCAGATTAAACGTCAGGCGCTGCGTCATCCGAAAATCGTCCTGGCCGTAGAAAGAATAGATTTGGCGGTGGTAATCCACGTTGTGGGTATTGGTGATGGTTCCGCCATCCGGAATGCCAAGCAAAAAAGTTGCAAACGCTTCGCCGCCGGTAGTAGGTGCGGCGGGATTGTCGGTGAAGTCGCTCGCGAAGTTCATCGTCCCGCGTGCCGCGGAAGGCTCAAAAAGCGTGAACTGCTCGTCGCGGATTTCGGTCCCGAACTTCAAGGAGTGGCGCCCGCGGATCCACGTCAGATTTTCCGACAGCACATAGCTGTCTTGTTTTTCGATCGCAGGCAGAAAACCGGAGCTACCGATGGTCGCTGTGCCGTCATTAATGCTGATTTGCGGCAAGCCACCCAGATTTGGACCGAAGGGAACACCCGGAAAATCGAGCTGCTCCGCAACATTTGTGTTGGCATTGAGTTGAAAGCGATGCGAATTGATCCGGTTGTAACCCAAACGGAATTCATTCACCAGATTCGACGAGAAGATATGTGTTTCGCTGATCGCGACGCTGCGGAACGAATCGTCTTCTGTTCCGTCCTGAAAGGCTCCGCCATCCAGCTCATTCTGAAATGGTGACGGTGTGAAGCTAGGTTGATCCTCGTAGCTGAACCGTCCGAACAAGCTGTCCTTATCCGAGAATTTATGGTCAATGCGCACGTCGAAATTATTGCGGCTAGCTGTGCGTCGTGGATCGGAAATAAAATTGTTCCCGTTGATGTCTGTGTTGGGCGTCGGAAAGAGCGCCGAAAGACGCGCGGCCAGCTGGTCAATCGAACCAGTCGGGAAAATATTGGTGGGGTTCCCGGCGCCATCCACGCCGATGGGCACGCCACAAAAGCCGCCGGGATTTAACGAGGAAACTTGCGCCAACCGGGAATTGAAGATTTCGCCCATGAATGTGGGATGCCCGCTGCAATCCACCGCGACTTCGTTTGTCTTTTTGCCGTTCATGTCCACTGCCATCGCCGGGGTATTCGTAAGAAAACTCGAAAAGTCGCCGCCGATTTCCGCGGGAGTGGGCACCAGCGAAAGCTGGGGCTCCGCTTGAATGATGCGCAACCCTTCGTAATCCACAAAAAAGAATGTACGGTCCTTGATGATCGGCCCGCCGAGCGTCGCTCCAAACTGATTTTGGTGATAGGGCTGGCGGCTCGAATCGAAAGCGTTGCGGCCATCGAGTGCGTCGTTGCGGAAAAATTCGTACACGTCGCCGTGAAAGCTGTTTGTTCCGGATTTGATGATAGCGTTCAGAATCGCGCCATTGCCGCGGCCGAATTCAGCGCTATAAGAGTTGGTTTGGACCTTGAACTCCTCGATCGCGTCCACGGAAGGCTGGATGACGTATGCTTGACCGGTCAGCACGTCACCAAGGTTCGAATTGTTGTCCACGCCATCGAGTAGATAATTATTTTGCAGGGCCCGCGCGCCGTTCGAGCTGAATCCGTAGCTGGTTTCCACTCGAGAGCCGGGCTCGCTGGGGACCACACCCGCGCCGAGCAGTGCCAGTTGCGCGTAATTCCGCCCGTTGAGCGGCAACGTCACGGCTCTTTCGCCGCTTACCACCTGGCCAAGGTCCGAAGTTTCTGTTTCCAGCAAGGGACTCTGCGTGTTCACCGTCACGGTCTCATCTGCGTGTCCCACTTCGAGCGTGACATTCGCGGAAGGATGTTCCTGAACTTCCACCACCACGGGTCCTGCGACCGCGGTTTTGAATCCCTTCATCTCCACGGTTACCTTATAACGGCCGACTTTCAGAGGACTGACGAGATATTCGCCGACTTCGTTTGTAACGGTGTCAATTTCCGTTCCGTGATCTACGTCAATCACTTTTACCTTCGCTCCGACGACCACGGCTCCAGAGGGATCCTTCACGGTTCCCCCGATCGCTCCGGCATCTTTCTGCGCCCACGCACGCGGACACGAAAACAGCAGCGGCAGAAAGATCGCAGCAAACAGAAGAAGTAGCCGTGCGTGGCGCAGAAATTGCGCGAGCTCAGACGTAGAATTTTCTCGTCGCGCGGGAAAATGGCGAAATGGCTCGTTCACCGGTAAACCCTCCTATGCAGCGTCCGCCCGAGTGGCCCAAAGGAAATTGGCGGCGGGATGGACACCCTTGCCATCCGGTCCGCTAGGAAAACTCACGAATCGCTCACGTAATTAGTCCTATTGTGCGCGTTTGTCAACTTTTTTTATCGAATATGACGTATTTTGTATTTTTCTGATTCATTTCGACCGATTTGTGGCACAATCGGCTGCTTTCGTAGCTGGCCCGACCACGGAGCGGTTTTTCGATGAGCCTGCTGGCAGAGGAACGGAGATTTCGCATCCGCGAGATTTTGTCGCGCGAGCGCACCGTCACTGCGTCCGAACTCATTCGCACACTCGGCGTCACCGCCGCCACGGTGCGCCGCGATCTTGCCGCTTTGGAGAAAGAAGGAGTGTTGGTCCGCTCGCACGGCGGCGCGGTTTCGCGCACGTCGAGCACGAATTTCCAGCCATCGTACGACGCGCTCGGGCGCAACAATCGCGCGGAAAAACTGGCGATAGCCCGCGAAGCGGAGCGGCTGATCCTTGACGGCGAAACGGTTTTCCTGGAAGGCAGCACGACGGTTTATGAATTGGCGCGCCGCCTGCTTCATCGCAACCGCCTCACGGTCATCACCAATTCTCCGCCCATCTTGGATGAACTGCAGCGCAGCGGGCATGTCTCGGTGATTTCCACGGGTGGCGAACTGCAGAAGGACGTTTTTTATCTCTCTGGAGTTTGGGCGCAGCGGGCGCTCTCCGAAATTCGCGTGGATAAAGCCGTGCTGGGCGTGGGCGCTATTGATCCCAGCTACGGCATTTCCACCGGCAGTCAGGCCGAAGCGCAGATCAAGAAAATGATTCTGAAATCGGCGCGCGTAAGCATCGCGCTCGCGGACCACGGCAAGTTTGGCAATCAGGGTTTTGCGTATGTGGGGCCCATCACAGACATTGATATCCTGGTGACCGATTCAGCTACTCCCGCGCAATATCTGCGACCCATCCGTGAAGCCGGGGTGGAACTGATTTTGGCCGACGTGCGCGAGCAATCGATCGAAACCGAGAGGAACGAATCGCCGCGAGGCCGCACGCGCTCTGGCCCAGGGAAGCGCTGAGCGAAAATATGCGCGCACGGCTCAAGAAGGCTCTGTTGGCAATCTTTGTTTCCGGCGCAATGGCCGCGATTTTCTTTCAAGTTGGCCGCGCGGTGGCAGGGACCTTATTTGCGCCAGCACTTTCGCCGTCTATCGCGAGCGATAATCTTCAGGCATTCGCCGCGCTAGATCCCATCGATACTCACGTGCACGCGTTCAAGACGGATCCGGCGATTATGGATTTGTTGGCGCGCCTGCGCTTACATGTGCTGGATATCTGCGTCGCTGATAGCCAACGCAGCTTCGGCGGCCTCGGCGCCGAAATCGCCCGCGCCCAGAGCTTTGTGCAAGCCAGCCAAAATCACGCCAGTCTCTGCGTCACGTTCGATCCCTTCATTTTCGAGCAGAAAGATTTTGCTCAGAACACAGTGAAGGAACTCCGGCATGAATTTGCTGATGGAGCCGTTGCGGTAAAAATCTGGAAAAATATCGGCATGGAGCTGAAGACGTCCGACGACCGCTACGTGATGCCCGACGATCCAATCTTCGAACCCATTTATCGCGCAATCGCCGCCGATAATAAGACGCTCATCGCTCACGTGGCCGAACCTTCTTCGTGCTGGGAGCCGCCGAATCCCGAGAGTCCCGATTACGATTACTACAACGAACATCCCGAGTGGTACATGTACCGCCACCCTGATCATCCGCGCAAAGAAACCATCCTGGCCGCACGCGATCACTTGCTCGCAGAAAATCCGAAACTGCGCGTCGTAGGCGCGCATCTCGGAAGCATGGAAACCGACGTGGACGAAATCGCCGAGCGCTTGGACCGCTACCCCAATTTTGCGGTGGATACCGCGGCGCGCATGGAATACCTGATGATTCAGCCTCGCGAGAAGGTGCGCAACTTCCTGATCAAGTATCAAGACCGCGTGCTCTACGGCACGGATCTCGAGTTTCTCGCAGCCGACGCTACGCCCGATGCGTTGAAAGATTGGCAGGAAACGTACGCCAGAGATTGGAAGTTTTTAGCTACTAACGAAATGCTGCCGTACCGAGGTCATCAAGTCGAGGGACTAGCATTGCCCGAGCCGGTTCTCCGCCGCATCTTTCACGACAATGCCGTTGACTGGATCCCCGGCATCGTCGGGCCGGCGAAATAGCGTCGCCACAAATCGCACGTGGCGGCTTCGGCGCGCGCCGACTCTAGTTTGTTTCCAGAGGGAGCTGCTGAACTTCAACCTGCGGTACGAGCGCACGCACAGTCGCAAGTTCGATCCTGCCAGGCGCGGGCGCCACGCAATTCGCGGCACCGCACGCCGCCGCCAAGCGAACTGCTTCTTCGCCGCTGATGCCTTGCGACGCTGCGTGTGCAAAACCTGCCAGCGTCGCATCGCCAGATCCGACCGCGGAGATAGCTTTTAATTGCGGCGACCGCGCCTGCCACAGCGGCCCGCCTTTGCGTTCGAGCCAGATCAATCCTTCGCGTCCTCGGGTAATCGCCGCGCTTCCTACTCCGCCGTCCACGATTTCCCGCACGGCAAGAATCACGTCTGGCATGGTCGTCAGCCTTCTTTCCAACAACGCTTCCGCTTCCGCGCGATTCACCTTCACAAAATCCGGACGCGCTTTCACGCTCTCGCGCAGCGCTTCGCCACTGGTGTCCACAAACGCCTTGGTGTTTGCGGCCCGCGCGGCTTCGATCAGCGCCACATAAAAATCGGCTCTCAAACCCGTGGGCAGACTGCCGGAGATCACCAGCACGGCAGGCTTCCAGTCCTCGCGGATGCCGCGCACGCATGCGCGCAGAAATTCATCGCTTTCTTTCACGCTGGGCGCGGCGCCTGGTTCGAGCAGTTCTGTCACGCGTCCTAACTCGTCTACGATTTCCAGATTCACGCGTGTGCTGGACGCCGTGGGAACCGCGGTTACTTGAATACCCAGCAATGCGAGTTGCTGCGCGCATTCCTGGCCAATCGCTCCGCCGAGAAATCCTACCCACGCAGCCCGCGCATTGAGCGCGCGCGCCGCCATGGCCACGTGCGCCGCCTTGCCCCCCGCAAATCCTTGCGCGCTCGTTGCGCGATTCACTTCACCTGCCGCCAGCGACTCGACGCGCAAGCGGCGATCCATCGCGGGGTTCGCGCTGACGCACACAATTGTTGGATCGTTCATAAATCCTTGCTCCACCCTCGCATTTGTGCCAAGCTATCACCCTCTGGCACTAAATAGTAAGAAAAAGTAAGTTATCGAAAGCAGGCCTTTTACCGATGCTGGCGGAAGAGCGGCGGCGAAAGATACTCGAATTGACACAACGTGACGGCCGCGTGGTCGTCAAGGAGCTCGCTCGTCGCTTTTCCACCTCGCTAATCACCATTCGCAAAGACCTGGAGTCGCTGCACCAGATGGGACGCCTGCAGCGTGCGCATGGCGGTGCGCTACCCATTGATGCGTCCGCGTTGCGCGATCCTTCGCTGCACGAAAAGGAACAGCTGCACCGGCGCGAAAAATTGAAAATCGCCACTGCGGCAGCGCGCTTGGTTTGCCCTGGCCACGTGGTGATTCTCGATTCCGGCACAACTACCACGGCGGTCGCGCGCGCCATCAAACATATTCGCGACCTCACCGTGATCACCAACGCCGTGAACATTGCCGCCGAACTCGCCGGCACGGACGTCGAATTGATTCTAACGGGCGGCGCCCTCCGCAAGAATTCGTTTTCGCTGGTCGGCCCGCTCACCGAGGATTCGTTGCGGCACGTTACCGCCGATCTGCTGTTTCTCGCGGTGGATGGCTTCGATCTGCAATATGGGTTGACAACTCCCAACTTGCTGGAAGCCCGCGCCAATCGCGTGATGATGGAAAACGCCAAGACCACGATTATTGTTTGCGATTCTAGCAAATTCGGACGGCGCAGCCTTTCCTTCATCGCGCCCACTTCGGCCGTTCATCACACGATAACCGACAGCAAAATTTCCGCGCCGCATCTGCGCGGGCTGCGCGCGGCGCACATCAAAGTTATGGTGGTTTGAAAGTTCATTCTGAGATTATTCCGGAGGCACAGTCGGTGGAATTGAAGGCAGGAGTTGGAGCAAACACGATCGCGGAGATTCTCTCGGAACCGGCCACCTGGAAAGTGTGTCTGGAGCATCTGCAGAAGACGCCGACGCTTCAACTGCTCAGCGACAAACTTCCCAGGAGTGTTGAATGGGTTTTCATCGGCTGCGGATCCAGTTTCTACCTGGCCCAGGCGGCCTCGGCCAGTTGGTCCACTTTGACCGGTGAAAAATCCCGTGCCGTACCGGCATCCGAAGTCACGTTGTTCCCACAATTGTTCCCGGCACCATGCCAGCCCGTATTGATTACACGCTCGGGCCATACCTCCGAAGTCTTGCAGGCCGCCGAGTATCTGAAATCAAAGCTACGGCTGCCCACGCTCGCAATTACCTGTGGCACTGCTACACCCATCGAAAAAATCGCGTCCCATTGCATCACTCTGCCGTTCGCGGACGAAAAAAGCACGGTAATGACGCGCTCTTTCACCTCGATGTTGCTCACGCTGCAATCGCTCGCGGCCGTTCGTGGCAATCGCAGCGGCTTTCTGGATCAGCTGCGCGACCTCCCCGATGAGATCGCGGAACGAATGAGCGCAATTCACGGCACAATCAACTCGCTCGTCGATGCCCGCAACTTTGCGGACTACGTATTTCTCGGCCAGGGCCCATTTTTCGGTATCGCGCAGGAATCCATGTTGAAAGTAAAGGAAATGTCCTGTTCCTACGCGCAGGCATTTCACACTCTCGAATTCCGCCACGGCCCCAAAGCAATCGTCAGTCCCGAAACGCTGATCACTTTCATCATCAGCGAATCCGGCTTTGACGCCGAAGTCGCGGTCCTCGAGGAAATCAAGAAATTGGGCGGGACGACGCTCGTGGTCGCGAACGCCGGCAATTCCGCGATTCATCGCGCGGCCGATTACTTTGTCGAGCTCTCTCTCGATGTGCCGGAAGTGGCCCGCGCGGCCGCGAGCGTAATTCCCGGCCAGCTCCTCGGCTTTTACACCGGTGTAAAGAGAGGTCTGAATCCAGATGAGCCTCGCAACTTATCCCGCGTCGTGATGCTGGAAGCTAGATCGTAGGGGCCGCGAGTATGCCTGTCGATGTTTGCGTCGTTGGCGAAATCAATCCGGACTTGATTCTGTACGGCGTCCCGGCACGACTGAAGCCCGAAGAGGAGTCGTTGGTCCGCGGATTCCGGCTCACGCTCGGCAGTTCCTCGGCAATTTTCGCGCATAATCTTGCGGTGCTGGGCACGCGTGTCGGCATGGAATCAAAAATCGGCGCTGATCCGCTCGGCAAAATGGCTCTTGAATGGCTCGCGAATGCGGGCGTCGATCTGCAGCACGTGCGTCTTGCTTCCACCAGCACTGGAACCGGCGTTACCGTGATTCTGGCTCAGCCGGAGCATCGCCTTATCCTCACCTATCCTGGTACGATGTTCGAATTCAGCCACGCCGACCTGGACCTCGATTACATTTTTTCCGCGCGCCACCTGCACCTTTCGTCGTACTTCCTTCACAAAGCGCTGCGCCCGCACATACCTGATTTATTTCGCGAAGCTAAATCCAAAGGCCTGTCCACCTCGCTCGATACGAACGACGACCCGGAAGGCAACTGGGGCGGCGACTTGCTGGCCGTTCTGCCATTTGTTGACATCTTCTTCCCGAATGAGCGCGAAGCGAAAAAGATTGCGCGGACGGATGATTTGCCGGAAGCGATCGCCAAGCTCGCGAAGCTTTGCCAAATGGTAGTGGTAAAACTAGGAGCGCGCGGAGCCGTTGCGCGCAAGGGCTCCCAAGAATTCGGCCGCGAAGGCATGCGCGTCGCGTCGGTGGACCCAGTTGGCGCCGGCGACAGCTTCGACGCTGGGTTCATTCATCGCTTCTTGCAAGGCGGGAGCCCGCGGGAATGTCTCGAATACGCCGATGTTGCCGGAGCGTTTTCAACCACGTGCGAAGGCGGGACGGAAGCTTTCAAAGATCGCGCCAAGGTCGAAGAATTTTTTCGTCAACATTTGAAGCCGCGTTGAACCAACACCGCCGGACGCAACGCTCTGCCATCAAGGCCTATTGCTTGGTAGCCTCCAAAAGCAGGTGATCGGCAAAGCTGGCCTTCAATTTCGCGCCGGGTGCGGTCACGTCGCCGAAATCCTTGCCGTTGACGTAATCCACCACGTGATATGTCCCCGGCGCCAGCCCGCGCAGCTCGATTTCCCCGGACCAATCCGCAGGAGCGGCATGGGCAGTTCCCGCGGCGGGCGCTGGCGCAAAAAACGCATAATACATTGCGCCATTTTTTTCGATGGCGTAACCCTCCGGCACGTCGTAACCATAAACGTAAAGATCCCGAAACGTTCCGCGTGAAAGCATTTTTTCGTTGTACAAGCCGACCCACTTTTTCCAGTATTCCTCTTTTTGCGGAGTCAGGTATACATCCGCCAGCTTCGGGCCGTAATTCGGCCACGCAAATTTTGTACCCACCACGCCGCCGGTGCCGACAGTGGAAGCAAAATCAGAGCCCAAATCTTTCTCATTCCCATTAGGATTCGCGATCCGCGTCAATTCCACGTGATCGCCGTAAACCGCGGCGTTCGGTCCCAGCAGCGCCTTGTACATTTTCACGCGCTGACGCACTTGCACGGAGCCAACCGGATCGGCCGTCACGGCTTGATCGAGGTAGCGCAGCCACGCGATGCTCGGCGGCGTGCCGCACGGGCAACTCTGCGTCACGCTATCCGGCTTCAATGTGCGCGTGGTGTCAAAAATCGTTTTGTAGATTTCGCCCATCGCATAAACCGAATCGTACGGCGATTTGTGATGGTGCGCGGGGTTGTAGCACGCCGGAACGCTATAGATGTTGTCGAGCTTGTGGCCGTCGAAATCCCAGTCGCGTATGAATTTTTCCGTCAACTGTTTGTAGTATTCCCGCACCTCGGGCACCGCGGGACACAACGTCGCCAGATTCCGCGTCATGCGCGCTGGCTTGCCGTTCTTGTCCAGAATCAGCCAGTCCGGATGGTCTTTCACCACTTCCGAGACGCCGTAGGAATGCGATTCGTATCCCGGCCCGCCATCTTCGACGGCCAGCGGCAGCCACCACAATTGCACTTTGATGCCCTGATCGTGGAATTGCTTCACCATCTTGCGAATTTCGTCGTCGGGAAAAGTATCGCTGCGCGGCTGCCAGTCGCCGTAATTGTTAAACCAGCGATCATCCAGCGTCGCCCAATGAATCCCGAATTCTTTGAGCTTGGGAATCGTCCCCAACATTTGCGCGGGAGTCACGTTCTCCAGATATCCCCACCCGCACCAACTCACAGCATAATCCTCGCTATTCGTCGTGGGTTTCTTCAGGCCTTCGCCATCAATCACGTCAGAATAAATTCGCAACGGCTCGTAATAATCGCCGGAATAAACCGCGATGAATGTCTCAGGCGTCGAGTACGATTCGCCGGGCTTCAGCACGTCGCTCGGCGCCAGGTCCACGCTCGCAGCCACATGGCCGTCAGCTTCTGTTTTCACCGGGATTGAAAGCACCAACGGCAGCGTTTCCACGTGCCCGATCGCCTCGCCCACTGTGCGAGTCCAGAACGCGACCACGGGTATTCCGCCGCCCACACGTCCCAAGTCGCCCTTTACGTCCACGAGCGATCCCATTTGATTCAGTTGCGAAAATTTCTTGGGAATTTCAAATACATTGTCTTTGCCCCACTGGATGCTGGCTCCGTGGAACGACCACATCTGGTTCGGCGCCACGGCCGGATCCGCGAGTGACGCGTCAAAGCGATGCCGATCCACCTCCACCGCATCCAGTTTCACCGGAGTCTTTCCCCTGTTGCGAATCGTCACGGACAGCAGAGCAACCTTCGGAAATTCGTCTCGCACTTCCACCACCAAAGACTCTTCCAGCCCGCTCGCGGCATCGGTGCCGGTTACCTCGACGCGTTTTCCTTTCGTTCCAAGTGGTCCGTGAGGCGCTGAGATCTGCGGATGCGCAACGTCGAACACCGCGGGCGCGAATTCTTTTCCAGAGGCTGTCACTTGGACTCCGGAATCTGCTCCGGCGTCGTCCAGCGAAAGTTTGCGCCCGTCAGTCACGAGGCTGGCCGCCACATATCCGTTCGACGCAATCGCGAATTCGGCTGCGGGAGTATCCACCACGACCGCATTTGGCGTGACGGCGGTGTGAACCTCTGATTCTTCGAATTTGGGCGGTGGAGAAATCACGGATGTTTGCTTTCCGCAGCCGCTCGCAAAAATCAACAGTCCGGCGGAAGCAATCAACAAGCTTGCGGAGCGAGTCGAAAAAAAGCGGCGAGTTCGCATAGCCACCCGACGGTTCGGCATCAAGGACCTCGAATGTTAAAAGAAGCAAAAAGTCATATTTCGTAACCTAACGATACCGGCCCAATATCTCACATCGCAGCCGCTCACGCGAACGAAATTGCTGCCGCTGCCGGAACCTTCCCGATTACAAGCGGCCCAGTACAGTATGATGTCGCGATGCGCCTGCTTCTGGTGGAAGATGATCCCGGAGTTCTGCGCTTCGTCCTGAAAGGGCTGCGCGAACAAGCCTACGCGGTAGATACCGCCACCACGGGCGACGATGCGCTGTATCAGGCGGAAATTAATTCGTACGATTTGATTATTTTAGACGTAATGATTCCCGGCCGCGACGGTTTCGCAGTGTGCAAAGAGATTCGCAAGACTGGCAATCGCGTCCCTATCCTGATGCTCACCGCGCTCGATGGTGTTGAAGAGCGCATCACGGGCCTGGACGTAGGCGCCGACGATTACCTCGCCAAGCCGTTCGCCTTCCGCGAGCTTCTCGCTCGCCTTCGCGCGCTCTTGCGGCGTTCGGGCGAGCTGCGTCCCGCAAACATCCGCGTTGCTGATCTGGTGGTGGACACCGCGGCCCAAAGCGTCACGCGCGGCGGCCGACGCATCTCGCTCACCACGAAAGAATATGCGCTGGTGGAATTTCTCGCGCGCAATGTCGGCCGCGTAGTAGGACGCGCGGCAATCGCCGAACACGTCTGGGACGAAACATTCGACCCGTTTTCGAATCTGATCGAAGTCTACGTGAATCGCTTGCGGCGGAAAATCGACGAAGAATCCAGAGTCCCGCTGCTGCACACCCGGCGCGGCGCGGGCTACCTCTTCGGACCCGAAACGGAAACCCCTCGCGGTGAAGACGCCGCCGAGCGCGAAGCCCAGCGGCCGGCGAAGAAAAAGTCGACTCCGCCGGGCAGGAAGAGCCATGCTTGACACTCTCCGCGCGCGATTGACGTTGTGGTATTCGGTTATCCTCGCGATTTTCCTGCTGCTCTTCGGACTCACCAGTTACTTGCTTTTCTCGAAGGCTGCGGACCGCCGCACGGACGCCGACCTCAGCGAACTCGCCAATTCCTTCCTCGTAACTTTCCAGAATGAATTCAACGACCCGGATAATTCCAATGGAATGCAGTCCGCCGCGCGACTCTCGATGATCGAGCACCGCGTACGCGACAGCGCCTTTTTTATCGTAGACTCGCAAGGACAAATCGCGTTTAGCTCCGCGGACGTACCGCCTGCCAGCACGTCGGAAACCTCTCTGGTCGCGCGCGCCACCGCATCCCACGGTTTCGAGCGGTTTCTAGCCGAAGCTTCGCGATCCGACCGCAACATCACAACCATCTCGGGAGAAAACAGCGGCTTCCGCGCTTACGTCCAGCACTTCACCGCGGATGGCCGCACCTGGTCGCTCGTGATTCTCCGTTCGCTGCGTCCGCAGCGCGAATTACTGGAGCAAATTCGGCTGACGTTCGCGTGGCTGATCCCTCTCAGCGTGCTTCTCGCGGGTATCGGCGGATATTTTCTCGCGCGCAAGAGCCTCGAGCCCGTGGCCGCCATGGGCGCGCAGGCGGAACGCATCAGCGCGGCCAATCTGCACGAGCGGCTGGCGGTAAAAAATGCCAGCGACGAACTCGGCCGGCTGGCGCGCACTTTCAACGATCTGCTGGACCGCCTGGACCAGTCGTTCGAACGCCAGCGCCGGTTCATTTCCGATGCGTCGCACGAGCTGCGCACGCCGATTTCGATTTTGCGTGGCGAGGCCGAAGTGGCGTTGTCGCAACCGGAGCGCTCGTCCGAGGAATATCGCGAATCGCTGGCGGTGTTGCAGCAAGAAGCAGAGCGACTCGGAAGCATCGTGGAAGATCTGTTCACGCTCACTCGCGCGGATGCCGGAGAGTACCGCCTGTCGCGCAGCGATTTCTACCTCGACGAGTTGGCGGCCGACTGTGTGCGAGCTGCACGCGCCCTCGCGCAAGCCAAGAATATTGTGCTCGCGGCCGCCGACACTCCACGCGAAATGCCGGTGCGCGCGGATGAAGAACTGCTGCGGCGGATGATCCTCAATCTTCTGGATAACGCGATCAAATACACGCCCGAAGGCGGGAAAGTTTCCGTAGCGTGCACCATCGCGGTGGACGGCTACGATCTCAGTATCACAGACAGCGGCCCCGGCGTCCCTGCCGATCTGCAATCGCGCATCTTCGAACGATTCTTCCGCGTGGATCGTGCGCGCGCGCGCACCGCCCGCGATGGCGGTGCAGGCCTGGGGCTTTCCATCGCCCGCTGGATCGCGGAAGCGCACGACGGCCGTATTGATTTGGTCCGCTCGGACGCCACCGGCAGCGTCTTCAAAGTGCACCTCCCAGTGCCGCACGAACAATAGCCGCACCGAACCCCTTGCGTTAATCCTGCGTTTAACTGCCGATCTTTAATCTCAGCGAAGCGGACCTCTGCGCAACAGTCCGCAATGGGAGCTGCCACCGGCCTGGCGGCCGAGGAGGAAAAATGCGATTGCATTGTTCGGCGCGGGCTCGCGCACAAAAAGACTTCTGCGGTCGCCACCAGAGCAAGCGAGTCGCCGGAAGCATCGGTTTTACTCACCGTGCAATTCTCACAAGCGTTGCACTGATGCTGGCCGTCGCGGGTGCAGCCTCAATCGCGCGTGCGCAGGAGACTTCTCCGGGGGATCAAAATAAGCCCGACGCGGAGGCACAGCTTCAACTTCAGCAGCCTCCGGGAGCGAATAACTCCGCGCCGCCGGTGACGATCACTCTGCACGACGCCATCGAGCGCGCGCGAAAAAATGACGTTCAATTTCTGGCGGCAGCGAATGGCGCAAAAAGCGCGCGCGAAGATCGCTTGCAAGCTCGCAACGCAATTCTGCCGCAGTTCAGCTACACCGCGCAGGCGCTGCTGACTCAAGGAAACGGCGGCCGAACCAATATTGGACGGTTCGTGACGAACGATGGCGTGCACGTCTACCGTTCCTGGGGAGTTCTGCACGAGGATCTTTCGCCAAACAATTACATGGGCACGGCGTATCGCCGCGCCGGCGCCGCCGCAGCCATCGCCAACGCCGAGGCGGAAGTCGCCAAGCGCGGATTGACCGTCGCCGTCACGAAATTGTATTACGCCCTCGCCGATTCCCAGCGCAAGTACGCAACTGCACAAAGCGCTCTGGACACCGCCAAGCATTTCTTCGACATTACGCAAAGCTCCGAGCGCGAAGGACAAATCGCGCACAGCGACGTGGTGCAGGCCGAACTTCAGTATCGCCAACAGGAGCAAACGTTCGAAGAAGCGCAACTGGCGATGGAATCGGCGCGGATGGATCTCGCGGTGCTTTTGTTTCCCACGATGAACGAAAATTTCGCCGTGGTGGACGACCTCGATAGCCCAGCCGCGTTGCCGCCCTTTGCCGAAGCGGAAAGAATGGCGGCCCACGAGAATCCCGAACTGAGCGCGGCGATGGAAACCCTTCGCAGCGCAAATCTGGACGTCACCGCCGCGAAAGGCGCGTTCCTTCCCGCGTTTTTCGTGGACGCAGATTACGGAATCGAAGCGAACGCCTTCGCGCTGCACAGCGAGAACATCGAAGAACGTAATGCCGGGGTCCTGCCAAACCTAGGATATTTCGTCACCGTGGGCGTAAACGTCCCGGTGTGGGATTGGGGCACGATGCGCAGCAAGCTGCACCAATCCGAATTGAAACGCGAACAGGCGCGCGCGGAATTGAGCCAGGCGCAGCGCCAGCTCTTGAACAATTTGTACGGCTCGTACAACGATGCGATGGTCGCGCGAGCGGCTGTGGAAGAATCGCGTCACATGGCCGAACTTGCGGCGGAAAGCCTGAGGCTGATTGGTTTGCGGTATCATGCCGGCGCGTCAACGGCGCTCGAAGTAGTGAGTGCCGAAAATACGTTAACGCAAGCCCGCAACGCATACGACGACGCTCAGGTGCGCTATCGCGTGGCGCTGGCGACGCTGCAGACCGTCACCGGAAGTTTCTGATCAAGTTTTGATGAAGGCCCAAATGTTTCGGTTCCCTTGGCAAATTATGGATAGAGGTGACATCTCGATGTCGCGTTTGCATCCAGCCGCCCGTGCGGTGTGTGCTGCATGGCCCCTTGCAGCATTGCTTGTTGCCGCAACCTTGCTTATGCAGGGATGCTCGTCGAAAGACGACAAAGAAGGCGAAGCGAACGTCACCGTAAGCGTGCAGGCGGCCACCGCAGAAAATACGACCATGCAGGATAAGATTGCGGCCGACGCAGTTCTGTATCCGAGCGATCAGGCAGCGATCGTGCCGCGCGTCGTCGCGCCCATCAAAAAGTTTTACGTCGAACGCGGCAGCAAAGTGCACGCCGGGCAATTGCTCGCCGAACTGGAAGCCCGCGACTTGGCCGGCGCCGTCACTGAAAATCAGGGCGGCTACGAGCAGGCCGAAGCCACCTACAACAGCGCCATGCAATCCGCCAGGCAAGACCTGAACGCTTCGAAAGAGCAGCTCGACGCCGCGCAAAAGCTGTATGACGCGCGCGAGGTTTTGTACAAGCAAGGTGCGATGTCGGCAAAGGATGTTGAAGACGCGCGCATCGCCTTGACCCAGGCGCGCAATCAGTATGACCTGGCCGAAAAGTCGTACACCCTGAAAGCAGCGCAAGGCCAACTGACGGCGGCGAAGGGCAAAACGATGAGCGCGGAAGCGCAGCTCAGCTACGCGAAAATTGTGAGCCCGATCAATGGCGTCGTCACCGACCGGCCGTTTTATGTGGGAGACACGGCGCCGAGCGGGACCGCAATTCTCACCGTGATGGATTTATCCAAAGTGGTCGCGCGCGCCTACGTCTCGCCGCAGCAGGCGGCCGAACTGCACGTCGGCGACGCGGCCTCAATTCTCCCCGGCAATGGAGAATCCGAAATCCCCGGAAAAGTAAGCGTCGTCAGTCCCGCGCTGGATCCCAATAGCACCACGGTACAAGTCTGGGTCGAAGCGCCGAATCCAGGTGACAAACTCAAATCCGGTTCCACGGTGGGTCTGCGCATTGTCGCCAACACGGTGAAAGACGCGCTGGTGGTGCCGGCCGAAGCGATTCTCACTGCGACGGACGGAACCACGTCCGTAATGGTCATCGGTAAAGATGGTCACGCACATCAAACCGCGGTTAAGACCGGACTTCGCGACGAGCATGATGTGCAAATCCTGAGCGGCCTTGACGCCGGCCAGCAGGTCGTGACCGTTGGCGCCTACGGTTTACCGGACGGCTCGAAAGTCACCATCACCAAGCCTGCTGCGGAACCAAGCGGCGGGACCGAGTGAGGACGGTCCCGAGCTACCCATGACAAACTCCAGCCGCCGAACGCCGCGCGTTTCAGAAGAATCCAAGCGAGCTGGAGAAGTCTACTGGTTTGCCCGCGAACACAAATCCATCATCTTCTTGATCGCTACTCTCGCACTGGTCGGAGCCTATCTCGCCTTCAGCATTCCCATCGCGGTTTTTCCAACCACGGATTTTCCGCGCGTCCTCATCGGCGTGGATAACGGCGTGATGCCGATTGATCAGATGCTCGTCACGATCACTCGCCCGATCGAGGAAGCCGTCCGCGGCGTGCAGGGAATCGAAGACGTACGCTCCATCACCAGCCGGGGCTCCGCGGAGATTGATTTGTACTTCAGTTGGCGCGTGGATATGTTTCAGACCCTGCAACGAGTGAACTCCGCTCTCGCGCGCGTGCAATCCACTCTGCCGCCGACGGCCCAGATCACCACCGACCAATTGGAATTTTCAAGCTTCCCGATTCTCGGATATGGGCTTACGTCAGACAAAGTTTCGCAGTCGCAATTGTGGGAAATTGCGACGTACGACGTGAAGCCGCGGCTCGCGAGCCTCTCCGGAGTCTCCACCATCCTGGTGCAGGGCGGTGACGCTCCGGAATTTCACATCGTGCCGGATCCCGCAAAGCTCCGTGCGGCTGGCGTGAGCATCTCGGACATTCTTGGAGCGGTGGATAAGTCGAACATCATTCAGTCGCCTGGACTTTTCTCGCGCAATCATCAGCTCTACCTCGGCCTGATCAGCGGTCAGGCGCACGATGCGCAGCAAATCTCGCAAATTTTCGTGAAGAGCGCGCCCAGTGGAGGGCCAATTTACATCGGCGACCTCGCTCGGGTGACGCCGGCATTCGAGCCGCATTTCACCATCGTCACCGCTGACGGCAAGCCGGCCGTGCTCATCAACATCAATCGACAGCGCTCCAGCAATACCATGCAGGTCGCGGCTTCGGTGAAATCGGAAATGGCGGCCATCGAAAAGACTCTCCCGCCCGGCGTGCACGTTAGCGTTTTCTACGATCAGTCCTGGATCGTGGGGCAATCCATCAAAAGCGTGCGCGACGCAATCCTCATCGGCTTGCTGCTCGCCTCCGCCGTGCTGGTTTTGTTTCTGCGCGATTGGGGAACTTCATTCATCGCCGGCATGGTGATTCCGATCAGCCTGCTGGTTACGTTCATCGTGATGCGCTTTCTGGGCGAGAGCTTTAACCTGATGACGCTTGGCGGAATGGCCGCCGCGGTTGGCCTGATTATTGATGATGCGATCGTTGTGCTGGAAAACGTAGTGCTGCATCGCGAAGCCGGCGAGGAAAGATTTCGCGCCGTGGCCTTGACGCTCGAAGAGCTTTCTCCCGCGCTGGTAGGCTCCACACTCACGCCCATCGTGGTTTTCCTGCCGCTGATTGCGATCACCGGCGTCACGGGAGTTTTCTTCCGTGCGATGGCCGTCACAATCGGCGTCGCGCTGCTCACTTCTCTCACGCTCGCGCTTACCTGGACGCCGACTCTCTGCCTTTACTTGCTGCACAAACAATCCGATCACGACGCACAAGAAACTCCGGCTGATCACGCGGCGGTTCCCGCAGCTGTTCCGGAGACAGCTTCCGTTTCGGTGACGACCGACGCGGACCGCCGCCACGCCGAGATGAACAGGCTCCTACAAGCCGAAGAGCAGCATCTGATGAAAGGCTATTTCGGCCGCGTGATTCGCTTTTACGAGCAGTGGTTCCGCCGCAGCCTGAAATATCCGGTGTGGGTGCCGGCGCTCACAGTAGTTCTCATCGCAGTTTCCTACGTTTGCTACCGCTATATCGGCTCCGACCTGCTGCCGAAGATGGACGAGGGCAGTTTCATTCTCGATTACGTCACGCCGCCGGGAAGCTCGCTGGAAGAAACCAACCGCATGATCGAGCACGTCAGCCAGATCGTTCGCTCCGTCCCCGAAGTAGCCACCACTTCGCGCCGCACCGGATTGCAGCTGGGGCTCGCCGCCGTTACCGAAGCGAATATCGGAGATATCTCCGCCGACTTGAAAACTGATCGCGACCGCGACATCTGGACGATCATGAACGAGATTCGTGCCAAGGTTAATCAGTCGGAGCCGGCCGTCGAAGTGGAATTCACGCAAAAGCTGCAGGACATGATCGGCGATCTCACCAGCGCTCCACAGCCGATCGACATCATGCTGTTTTCGCCGGATGCGAAGCTGCTCGATCAATGGGCGCCGCGCGTCGCCGACGCCATCGGAAAAATTGATGTAGGCGGTGGCCATCCGGTCGTCGACGTGGACGATGGCATAGATTCCACCACCAGCGGGCCAGCGGTTTCTTTTCAGATTAATATGGCAACGGCCTCGCACGCCGGGTTCACGCCGCAAGATGTAGCGAACGAAGCGCAAGCGATGCTCAACGGCGTCGAGGCTTCCGCTCCGGTGGTCGTGAACGACCGCCCGTATCCCGTGCGCATTCGCTATCCCGCTGAACTGCGTTCGTCGCTCTCGGCGATGAACAACACCATGCTCGTCAGCCCCGCCGGACACACGGCAAATCTCGGTTCGCTCGCCGCGATGGCGGAGCTGCCGGGCCAGACCGAAATTCTGCAGGATAACGAGCAGCGTTACGTGCCGGTCACGGCGCGCCTCGAAGGCCTCGATATGGGCCACGGCATCGCCGCCGTGCAGGCTGCGCTGGCAAAGCTGCAGCTGCCGCCGTCAATTCGCGTCGAGTACGGTGGCCTTTATCAAACGCAGCAGAATTCGTTCCGCGATTTGTCCATGGTGCTCGCGCTGGCGATCGTTTTCGTCTTCCTGGTGCTGCTCTTCGAATTCCGCAATTTTTCCGCGCCTATTTCGATCCTGGTTTCCGCGGTGCTCTCGACGGCGGGCGTGTTCGTGGCGCTGCTCGTAGCGGGGATCACCTTCAACCTGTCTTCGTTCATGGGCTTGATTATGGTGATCGGAATCGTGGCCAAAAACGGCATCCTGCTGCTCGACGCCGATAAAAAATTCCGGATGGCCGGATTTTCGCGCGAAGAAGCGATCTTTCAGGCAGGCCGCAGGCGGTTGCGTCCGATCGTGATGACGGCGATAGCCGCTGTGGCGGGAATGTTGCCGCTGGCGCTAGCGATCGGCGCCGGCTCACAGATGTTGCAGCCGTTGGCTGTCGCGGTTATCGGGGGCTTGCTGATCGCGATGATCCTTTCGCTGTTCGTCACACCAACGATTTATTACTACATGACGCGCGAACGCGCGACCGTCTCCGCTGGCTAGACCTCCTATTTCTGCTCGACCAGAAATGTGCGGAAGTAGGAAATCAACGCTTGCATGGTCGCGGCGTCGTAGCCGGGATTCCCCGGCATTTCCGCGTGCGCATTTTTCGATTGTGGATTACGCACGTACGCCGCGAAATACTCCGGTTTGGCCGTGGCCCACGCCGCCAGCACCAACCAGGGGCGCCCAGCTTTTTGGCCGCCGCCATCGCCGAAATTGTGGCAACGAAGGCAATTCTGCTGCGCGATGCGATAGCCGTCTTGCACCGCAGCATCGCGCGCATCAGGGCCGCGCGGCGCGATCGCACCAAGAACTGTTTGCTCGTCGAGAAACTCCAGGCGCACTACGCCCCACGGAATCTGAGCTTCCTCCGAATGAGCCAGGATTCTAAAACGAGGAGTGAACTCGCGATGTGTGATCAGGTAAGGCCCAATGTAAACGCCGTGGCCTTCCGAATCTTTGGGCCACGCGTCCGGAGATTTCCCGTTGATTGTGAGCACCAGCACCGGGTGATGCGCAGCGATGTAATCGTGCGGATAGCTGGCGCGGTAGAGATCGTCGCAAACCGCCACAATTAGATCCGAACCGGGATGCGCGCTAATCCGTCGCGCAAGTTCTTCCAGAAGCACACCGCTTACCGCCGTGGGAACTGTGAAGTTCGGATCATCGGTCACGGTGAAATTTACTTGCGGCAGCGTGAGCAGTTCATCGCGCGCCACATAGCGCACCGACCCCGAGGGAACCCCAGTCAAATCGCCAGCGACCTCGAGATCAAGCGGCGAAGTGCGCGCGGTGTGAAGCACGAGATTAGCGGCAGCGTCTCCGAAACCCGGAGTGGACGTCAAGCGGCGAGGAACGGAATCAAGCGGTGCCGCACCTGCGGCGGCGAGCAAAACGCACACGAAACTCACGAGCGGCAATGCCGTGAACCGAAATTGCATGGCGTATGCTAGCGCACCGCTTCGCGCTGGCAAGCGAATTGTAGGTGCGACGGCAGCAACGACAGGGCGGGTACTTGGTAGCAAGCGCACATCCATTCGATCCTGCAAGTGCCGATTCGCAGCAATCCGTGCCTTCCGGTTAGCGTTGGTTCGATTTGGGCAAACTACTCTTAGCGGAGGTTACAGAAGCGTGTGCGGTTCCGGTCGCGGCGGCGGACGTTTTCGGTTGTGCGGCACGAATGGACTTGGCTCGCGCTTCCAGTTCGCCGGCCTGCGCCTCCTGCCCGAGCTTCCGGAGGTCTTGCGCGTAATCATCCAATGAAGCCGCCAACGTCAGGCTTTCTCGCCCCAACGCCTTTTCCTCCACCGTAACCAAGCGCGCGTACACGGGCTGTGCGTCAGAATATTTTCCTTCCATCGCGTACATGGATGAAAGTGCGTCCAGCACGGAGCCGACTTCGGGACTGTCAGGTCCGGCTGACTGCTCGAATATGGCGAGCGCTCTTTTGTAAAGTAGGTCCGCTTCGTCGTATCTGGCCTCAGCCTTATAGAGGCCCGCGAGGTTCTGCACGGCGACGCCCGTCAAAGGATGGAGCGGGCCGAGTGTCTTCTCGCGAATATCCAGAGCGCGGCGATAGAGCGGTTCCGCGGCGCTATATTTTTCCTGCTGAAAATACATCGAGCCGAGATTGCTTAAATCGAGCGTCAACGCGGTCTGTTCGGGGCCTTGCGTTTTCTCGTCAATAGTGATCGCACGAAGGTAAAGCGGCTCGGCCAGCGCATACTTGCCTCCCGATGCGTAAACGCCCGCCAGATTATTCAGCGCGTTGGCTACCTGGGGATCGTCCGGACCGAGAGACTTCTCGCGAATGGCGAGCGCACGCTTCAGCACTGGCTCGGCCTTCTCGAATTTGCCCTGCGCGCTGTACATCGCCGCCAGATTATTTAATACGATCGCCACCTGCGGATTATCCGGACCAAGTGTCTTCTCGCGAATGGCCAGCGCGCGGCGATATTTTTGCTCCGCCTCCGTGTAGTGGTTTTCAGCGGCCAGCAACCCTGCCAGATTGTTCAAGCTGACGGCCACGGCAGGATTCGACGGTCCAAGTTTATTCTCGCGAATCTCGAGCGAGCGGCGGTAGAGCGGCTCGGCCTCTTCGAATTTTCCCTCGGCGCGATAAAGCAATCCGAGATCGTTGAGCGTGGTGGCCAGACGCAGATCGTGGGGTCCAAAATTCTGAGCAAGCTGCAAAGCGGATTTCAGGAAGTTTTCAGAGGCGGCGTACTGGCGCCGTTCGTAGGCTTTTTCGCCGGCGTCATTCAGGCTGTCCCAATCGTTCCCGGGAAAAGGACTGATTTGCGCCCGGCACGCCGAGGCCAGCAGGATAAGCAGCGCGACTCGCCGCGCGAAAGTCAGCGGCATGGTCAGTCGAGCAGCTGGATTTGTGCCGAGCGCGTTTTCCGCGCAGCGAGCGCACAGATCGCAAGTCCCAGCGCCAGCAGCGTCCAACTGCTCGGTTCCGGCATGGGTGTGTTACCACCTCCGCCGGAGTTCGGCATTCTTTGCGCCGAGGTGATGTCGTCTATGTTCCACAATTCGCCCGCGCCGGGATCCAGGCCGATCGTCGCGCTGCTGAAGTCGGCGGTGCTGCTGATCCCCAGGAAAATCACTTGTCCGCCGTCCGGGAGAGTTGTCTCGAGCGTGCTGGAACTCGTGGCACTAGCGGTGCTGCTTGTCAGCGTGAAGTCACCGTTGCTGTAAGGGCCGCCGATAATGAAAAAACCGAGCGCATTGATGGGCGTCGCGAACGTCATCGTGACGCTATCGCCCGGAAAGAGCGCTCCGGTCGTCGGGTCATCCGAGCCGAGGGAGTTCGCTCCCGAGGTCGTGTCGAATACACTGACGACAGCCAGGCTGCCGGCGCCTCCGTTGATGTTGTAAGTGAACGTAATGCCGTCCACTGTGCCACCCTGCCCGATGTCACCGGTTGGGTCGCTATCGAAATTCGCGGTGGTCACGCCCGACAATCCACTGATCGCCGCGTTAAACGACGTGCTGCTGGTATAGGAGTCGCCGAATGCCGGAAGGGCGCTCAGGCCCGCGATTGCCGTCAGCATTAGCGCCCACTTGGTGAATTTCATTGGTGCCTCCTGAATCGAATCCCGCAACGTCGCGGAAGCTAGCTCTGGCTGGGGTAAACGCCGAATAGGGCAATGATGTAATTAATCGTCAAATAGGGTGACCGATTGTCGTGCGGCAGCCCGCTGCCCGCCGTTCCAATCGCTCCGCTGCCCATCGGGGAGTCCGGCACGGCCGAGCTGTAAATATTCAGGCGCGATTGCGCCGCCCAGATGTTTCCGGTGGGGTTGGCCGAAGCGCCCAAGGCCGATTGCCCCAGCAGTGGATGCGTGTGCGCGGGAATCTGCGCGATCGTCAGGCTCACTTGTTCTTCGCCGCCGATCTGCCCAATCACGTAAGGCTCGAGGCCCGGGCCCTCTCCCTGGTTGATTGGCACGCGGCCGCGCAGGTCAGGGAGAGCGAAGTTAGTCACTCCGTCGCCGCCGTACGTTGTGCCAATCAAGGAAAACAGCGCAGTGTATTGGTCGATAGGCAGCAGTTGGCCCTCGCAGATCGCCCAATTTTGCGGCGCAAAATCGAAGCTGACGATTGCGATCTGCCCAAGGTAAGGCTGGGTTCCCTGTGCATGCGCTACCGGCGCAACCATCAAGAATGTAGCCACAACAAAAAGCAGCAGATACCGTCGCATCTGTGACCTCCTGTTTCACCAAGACCAAAATTTTGGCGCCACCAGCGCCCGCCGCATCACGGCCGCGATGGGTAAATGCCCTCGAAGGCGATGATGAAATTCATCACCAGGAAGGGCGGCCGGTTTTCATGCGGCTGCCCGCCGCCCACTGCGCCGATCGCGGTGTTATTCATCGGCGCCAAAGTAGTCGCCGTGGAACTGTACAAATATGTCGTGGTTGTGGCCCACTCGGAGCCGCCGGGTCCCAGCGCGCTGGCTGGCGCGCTGCTGGCCATGGCTGCGTGCGAGTGAACCGGAAGCTGGCCCAGAGTAAGCGTCACCTGCTCCTCGCCGCCCGTTTGGCCAATCACATACGGCGCCAGGCCGGGGCCGCTCCCTTGGCCGATTGCCATCCTTCCGCGAAGATCCGGCAGTGCGAAGGTGCTCTCTCCGTCGCCGCCATAGGTCGTGCCGACCAGCGAAAATAGCGCTGTATACTGCGCGATCGGTAGCAACTGGCCTTGGCACATGAACCAGCCGACGGGTGCGAAATTGTACGGAACGATGGTGATCTGGCCTATGAACGGGTCCTGCGCCCGGGCCGGGGCGGCAAATAGCAACAGAGCCAAGCCAGCGACGATTAAGCCATTTCGCATTTTCACTCGCCTCCCATCCGTTCTTCACAACGACGGCGCCGAACAACTTCCAATTGATCTTCAGTTACGGCTCGGAAAGATCCCTTGCAGCGCGATTACGTAGCTCATTACCACGTACGGCTTGCGATTTTCGTGCGGCTGCCCGCCGCCGCTGCTCCCCAGCGCTTCCGTGCTCATTGGAACCGCCGGTGCGATCGAACTATAAAGGAGCGCGCGCGGCATGGCCCAGGAAGCGCCGGCAGGCGAACCGGTGTTCGCCACCGCGGTAGCTCCCATCGCAACGTGCGTGTGGCTGGGAATCTGCGAGAGCGTCAGGGTCACTACCTCTTGCCCGCCAGTCTCGCCCAGATCGTAGGGCGCGAGACCAGGCCCTTGTCCCATTCCAATGGGCGCTCGTCCACGAAGATCCGGCAGCGCGAACGAGGTCCGCCCGTCGCCTCCAAAGGTCGTCCCCAAAAGCGCGAACAACGCCTGATTTTGATTGATGGGCAGTACCTGCCCATTGCAAAGCGCCCAGCCCTTCGGGGCGAATTGGTACGGCACAATCATGATTTGACCTAGCAATGGCGTCGATTGTGCTCGCGCTGGAGACAAATGGAAGAGACCCAGCAAACCGGCGAGAAACAGTAGCGAGACGGAGCGTCGCATACTCCCTCCTGAAAACTGCCACTTGGCCCGGAGCCTGCTTGCAAATTGGGTGAATAAACTTCGACGAGAGAATGTTGCGGAATTCTACGCAACTTCTGGGCCACATCTCGCTAAAGCAATTACAGCCAGTTAGGGCAACAAGAAAAGCTCAACCTGCAATCTCTTGCACACTTCCACGCCGTATGGTTCTGTCGTGTGCAAACAATATTGCGTCCGGTCACGCAACTTGCGCGGGCCGCCAATCGTTCGGGCTATACAAGACTCTTGACCGTTGTGGAGCGCTCCGATGGCGAGTGAAAGAGAAACTCTCGGCGACGCGCATTCCCGCGCCATGCATACCGCCGCTCACGAATGCCACTCTGAAATGTTAGAATTCGCCTTCTGCTCGGTGCACGGAAAATAATGTTCAAGAAAGTCTTGATTGCCAATCGTGGTGAAATTGCGGTGCGCATCGTGCGCGCTTGTCGCGAACTCGGCGTACTCTCTGTCGCGGTCTATAGCGACGTGGATCGCACCGCGCTCCACGTCCGCTTTGCCGACGAAGCGTATCCCATCGGCCCCGCGCCGTCCTCGGAAAGTTATCTGGTGATCGAAAAAATCCTCGGCGCTGCGCGCTACGCTCATTGCGACGCGATTCATCCCGGCTACGGCTTCCTCGCCGAAAATCCCGCGTTGCCGCGTGCCTGCAGCGACGCCGGTATCATTTTTATCGGACCGTCTGCCGAAGCAATGGAGCAGCTAGGCTCGAAAACCGCCGCGCGGCGCATCGCCAGCGCAGCCGGCGCGCCGACGGTACCCGGCACGCTCGATCCCATCAAAGATATCGGCGAGCTCTCGGCCATCGCGCTCAAGATCGGATTTCCCGTCATTTTGAAAGCCGTCGCGGGGGGCGGCGGCAAAGGCATGCGCAGCGTCGAACGCGAAAGCGATCTCGCGTCCGCCTGGCGCGATGCTTCTTCGGAAGCGCAAAACGCCTTCGGCGATGGCCGCATGTACCTTGAAAAATATCTCGAACGCCCGCGCCACATCGAAATTCAAATTCTCGCGGATCAGCACGGCCACACCGTCTATCTCGGCGAACGCGAATGTTCGGTCCAGCGCCGCCACCAGAAGGTGATCGAGGAAGCTCCTTCGCCAGTGATGACGCCGGAGTTGCGCCGCGCCATGGGAGAGGCGGCCGTGAAACTCGCGCGCGCAGGCAATTACACCAACGCCGGAACCGTGGAATTCCTGGTGGACGCTCAGCACAAATTTTATTTTCTGGAAATGAATACGCGGCTGCAGGTCGAGCACCCCGTCACGGAAATGGTCACGTCGCTCGATCTCGTGAAGCTGCAAATGAGCATCGCGACCGGCGAGCCGCTGCCATTCACGCAAGAAGACGTGACGCTGCGTGGCCACGCTATTGAATGCCGCATCTACGCCGAAGACCCCGACAACAATTTCTTTCCTTCGCCCGGCAGAATCCTCGATCGCAGAGTACCGACCGGCCCCGGCATCCGGCTCGACGACGGAATCTACGGCGGCTGGACGGTTCCGAACGAATACGATCCGATGCTCGGTAAATTGATCGTGTGGGGAAAGGATCGCGAAGAAGCGATGGCGCGAATGAAGCGCGCGCTCGGCGAATACTACGCGAGCGGAATCAAGACAAATGTTTCGCTTTTCCAACGTATTCTGGCCAGCCGCGATTTTCGATCCGCCGCGATCTACACGCGCTGGCTCGATGATTTTTTGCGTGAGACGACCCCGCCGCCGCAGGGCGCCGGCGCTGGCGCGCAAACACATCCAGAATCGGAAGAGGATGCGCGCGCGCAGAACGCCGTTCTGATCGCCGCGCTGCTCTGGCATCAATCGCACAGTGGTGCGGCGAGCGCAACGCCATCAAACGCCCAGCCGTCCGCGGAATCACGCTGGCGCACGGAATCTCGCCGCAAACAAGTGAGCCGCGAGCCGGAGCGTTGACAGCAACGAGCCCCATCAAAATGGACTGCCGATGAAAATGGAAGTACAAATTGACGGCAAAACGCATCGCGTCGAGCTGATCGAAGCGCGCGACCTCATGCGCTGGTTCGCGGATGGCCGCCCGCTCGACGCCGACGGCAAGGAAGTTTCCCCCGGAGTGTATTCGATTCTCGTGCAAGGGCAATCGTTCGAAGTCCGCGTGGAAAGAATTGGGGCTGAACTGCGCGCCATCACTCAGGGCCGGGAGTACAGACTCGCCATCAGCGATTCCCGCGAATGGAAAAAGAATCGCGCGGGAGCCGCGGAAGCCGAAGGCCGCCAGCAGGTCCTCGCGCCGATGCCAGGCAAGGTCGTCCGAGTCCTGGTGGCGACGGGTGACCAAGTGCAAGCTGGTCAAGGGCTTATGGTCATCGAAGCTATGAAGATGCAGAACGAAATCCGCACCCCGAAATCCGGAAAAATTGAGCGCCTTTCCGTCACCGGAGGCCAGACCGTCAACGCCGGCGAAGTGGTGGCCGTCGTCTCCTAAACGGTGCGTACCTAACCGTTACTAGTTACCGTTAAGGTCTGCGGTGCCGGCTGCCATCTTCCGCCGCGGCGCGAACTCAGTCACAATCATTTCAATTCAGGCCGAAGTATCAAGCTGAATAGGCGCAACACGTCTTGGGAGAACGTAAATGGCTGGACAAGTGCATTTTGTTCAGGTGGCTGCTTGGCTGATCCTAGGAATCTTCGGACTTTTGTGGGTGATGGCTTGCGGCGCCACCGCCGGCAAAATGGAGAAGGAAGGAATCGCGTTTTGGCGCGGATTCTTCGCTTGCTTGCTACTGAGCCCGCTCGTCGGACTCGCAGCGATTCTGATCGCGCGCATAACTCGGCCGAGCCAGCGCCTCGCCACAGAAACTGTCAGCCGTAGCTAAATTCATTCGCGCACGCCACCGCGACGTAGCTCTGCACCCAGCACCAATTTTCCAATGGAGTCTTACTTCGAGGCTGGAAGCTTGCCGGCCGATTCCAAAATCTGCCGCGCCAGGTAGTTGGTCACGTGCGAATCGTCGCGCGCTTCAACCATGTATGCCGAACGCAGCAGCTGCTCTTTGCGGTTGCGCAGCATATCGCGCACGGACTGCTGCACTTGCGGATCGGAGAGCTCCCGCTGCCCAGCCGCTTCCTTCGCGATTAATTTCAGAATGCGGTAGCCGCCGTTCTTGACGCCGATCGGCTGTGTCACGTCGCCCGGTCTCATGGACATGACGGTCTTTTTCAGCACCGGGTCGGATTGATTCAGGGCCGACTCCGGCACGAACCCGAGATCGCCCCCCGTCGAGGCCGTAGAGTCTTCGGAATAATCCATCGCCAGTTGCGCGAAATCAGCGCCGCTCGCGAGCCTCTCCTGGATCAAAGCGATCTTGCGTTTGGCTTCCGGTTCCGTGGTGGCTTTGTCGTTCTTGCGATTGTGTACCGCGGGATCGGGATGCGGAGTGACCACGATTTGAGCAATGTGGTATTGCGGTTCCGCTACGTTGAATTGCGCGCGATTCTTGTTATAGAAGTCGAGGACGTCCTGATCGGTGATTGAGATCTTGGCTACCACTTCCCGGTTCAGCAGCTTTTGCACCGAAAGCTGGCGCCGAATGTCGCCCTTCAAATCTTCCACGGAGAGGCCCGAATCTTTCAGTTTTTTCTGGAATTCTTCTTCGGTGTAGGGGCTCTTCGATTCGGTGAACTTGTCCTCTACTTCGGCGTCGCTAGCGATCAGGTTCAGTTTACTGGCGCGCTCCAGCAGAATTTCGTTGTTGATCAGCTCGTCCAGGATGTTCAGTTTCAGCGAGAGCGCCTCTTCCTGCGATGGCGCAGGGCCTTCAGCGCTCACCCGCGTGCGGAAGTATTTCTCCACCTCGTCGCGCTGAATTTGCTTGCCGTTCACTACCGCCCACACGTCCGGCCCGGGAGCTTCTTCCTTTTTACACCCTACCGCGCACACACACGCGATGACGGCAAAAAGAATCAGTAGGGGTCGGGGCAAACGGAACTCCTTCCGAGAAGCGCCGGCTTCAAGCGGCCTTTTTCACGCGACCGGAACGGATGCAGGAGGTGCAGACGCGGACGTGTTTGCGGGCGCCTTTCACGACGGCCTTCACGCGGCGCAGATTCGGATTCCAGCGGCGGCGTGTAACGTTGTGCGCGTGGCTAATGGTGTTTCCATACAGCGGCTTCTTGCCGCAAATTTCACATGCGAGTGCCATTTTGGTGCGTCGCTCCAGACAGAAGATATTTTCGATGTAAATCGAATTTTTATCCTACCAGAGTCTAAGCAAAGCAGGAAGCGATTTGGGACGCGCGGCGAAACCGCGTAAAGCCCAGCGCGTAGGAGCCATTGAGCGGTTTCGACTCTGCGCGAGGAGTGTCTGAAAGTCCCAGTCGAATAGTACGAAGGTAACGTTGACCGTACACACTTCCAAACCGTAACTTGGTCAGGACAACTCGTGAAGTCCCGGCCCGTCCAGGGGGAGGGGGGTGTGTACCGTTTGGACACACGCCTCGAAAATTTTCCTCTTGACGGCATCTAACTGCTTATAGACTCCGCCGCGTAGTTTCCTACTCGGAGGGGTCAATGTCTAAGTGGTTAGTGGTAGTGGTTTTGGCGTTGTTGGTACTCACCAGTGCGATGGGATTGAAGGCGATCACGTCCCACCAACCTGGTTTAATGGCAAATACCAGCGCACCAATGCCGCCGACGCCGTGGTTGTTGGCTAACACCAGTGCACCCATGCCGCCTACACCGTGGGCGAACACCAGTGCGCCGATGCCGCCAACACCCTGGGCCAACACGAGCGCGCCGATGCCGCCTACACCGTGGGCGAACACCAGCGCTCCAATGCCGCCGACGCCCTGGAGATAAGTTAAGGGCCCGCGCAAGCGGGAGTTGACCAGGGTCAGGCGCGAAGGCGATTTTTAGCATGCTTGGCCGGGTCGATTATCTAGTTTGGATGGTAGGTTTCCTTCTGGAGATCTACGTACTGGTGTGTTCAATTTCCCGCCGTGATTTTCTGCGTTATCTTCCTGTCAACATCTACATGGGCTCGGCTGCGCTCGTCGCGCTGGGTGAGTACTTTACGATCCAGCATTACGGCTTTCAGTCCATGAATTACCGCTACTATTATTATTATTCCGAGAGCCTTCTTACCATCCTGCTCTTCTGGGTCATTATTCTTTTCTATCAACAAGTATTCGCCGAGCTCGAAGCCAGCCGCTACATCCGCCGCGCTGCCGCCGTCCTGCTTATTGCTACCGGTTTCTTTTCCTACATGGTGATTCACGCAAATAAGGACCACCTCACCAGCCGCTTCGTCGTCGAGCTGGGCCAGAATTTGTACTTCGTCGGCGTGCTGCTTACTTACTTGCTTTGGGGCGCCGTGTTGAAGCTGCGCGAAACCCGTACCCGTCTGATCCAACTCGTGCTCGCGCTTGGCGTTTATTTCAGCGCGACAGCCGGCACCTACGCTCTACGCAATCTCTTTCCGGTATTGCAGCCGAACCTTTTGAAGTGGGTCCCACCGCTGGTGGGAGTGTGGCTGCCCTTGGCCTGGGCATACACGTTCACAAAGGTTACTGAGGACGCGCGGCTCATGCCGGCGCGCTTGATGGTGCGAGCGAGATGATTGCCGCTCTAATCTGCGTAACTTCGTTGGCGGTCTTTGGCCAGTTCTTCATCTGGTACTGCCGTGCCATCGTCGCACCGAGCCTCAAGGTGGCTCTCTCGGATCGCGTGCGCGAAGTCACCGGCATCGCAGACCACGATGTCGCACCAGACGATTTCGACCGCTTGCTGCAGCTCGTCCGGCTCTGTCCGGAACGCGGCGACGATCGTTCCGAGATTCGCGCGGTCGGCACCTACTACGGCCTGCTCGCTGCTGTAGATAAAATGTCGAGTTCGTTGGCCCCCGGGTTGGCTGCGTGGGCGCGTCACGAACGCCAGAACTGCTCTTATTTCGCCGCGGTCGCGCTCGACCGCCGTATTTCCTACAGCCGGGATCTGTTCACCCAGCAGATAGCCGACCGGCTTTGATGTCCCGCATTTGGCGCCGGCAGCGCTAATCACTCTCGCGTCGCGCTCGACCCTTCCTGATTCCACTGCTACCATCAATACACGCTGAGCATGCGCGTGCGCGGCAATCGGCCCATGAGGACACCGCTCGAACAATCCGTACTGCAAGACATTCAACGCGCCGGTGTGCTCGCGCCCGGTAACCGTGTGGGCGTAGCCGTTTCCGGCGGCGCCGATTCCTTAGCGCTTTTGCGTATCCTTGTACGTTTGCGCGATGATCTCGGAATCACGCTCGCGGTAGCGCACTTCAATCACGCGCTGCGCGGCGCGGAATCCGATCGCGACGCCGAATTCGTCGCAAACTTGGCGCACGTGCATGAGCTCGAACTCGTCACTACCCGCGAAGATGTTGGCGCAGAAGCAGCCCGCCAAAGCCGCAACCTCGAAGACATGGCGCGCCAATTGCGCTACGCGTTTTTCGATCGCATCGTGATCGAGGGACGCGCGACGCGCATCGCCGTTGCACACACTGCAGACGATCAAGCCGAGACGGTCCTCGCGCATATCATCCGCGGCACAGGCCTGACAGGCTTGGGCGGCATTCATCCGGTAGCTGGCGCAGTAGTCCGCCCTCTGCTGGCAACCCGCCGCCAAGACCTGCGAGAATATTTGCGCACCATCGGCCAACCGTGGCGCGAAGACTCAACCAACCGCGATACCAGCCGCACGCGCGCGCGCATTCGCGAGCAACTCTTGCCGTTGCTGGCGCGCGATTTTTCGCCAGCCGTTGCCGAACACCTCAACGAACTCGCGTGTTTCGCACGGGAGGAAGAAACGTTTTGGGAAGCGCTAGTAGAAGATCGCTTTCTAGCGCTAGTCCGCCACGAAGTAGAAACCAACTCACTGAGCATCCCCGTCAATGCCCTGCTGCACCCGCTAGATATCCACGCAATGCCTACCCAAATTGGCGACTCAGCCAAGTACAATGATTTCCAGCCTTTGCGCGTGCTTACGGAACGCCTGATCCGCCGTCTTTATGAATGCGTGCGGGGAAACCGCCGGGAATTAAGCGCCCACCACGTCGAACAAGTAATTCACATCGCGAGCGGCGCCCGCAGCGGCCACCGTGCGGAGCTTCCCGGTGGAATCATCGTGCAACGCAATTTTCAGGATTTGACTTTTGCCCTGGCATCAGCGCCGACGCCCAGAATCGCTCCCGCAGTGGCGTCAGCGCTGGCGCCAGGGCCCCAGCCCGTGCCGCAAAGTGCCGCGGGCAGTCACGGAACCGCAGCCGCCGCAAACGCGTACGAATACTTCTTGACGTTGCCGCTAGCCGCTGCCACTACCGTATCCATTCCGGAACTCGGAAAACGCTTCCGGCTGAAATTGATTGACTGGCCTATCGCAGAGAGCGACACTAAGAGGGACGCCGACGCCATTGATGCTGACCTGCTTCGCCCTCCTTTGATTTTGCGGAACTGGCGACCCGGCGACGCCTATAGGCCACACGGCCGGCGTCAAGAGCAGAAATTGCGCAGGATGTTTGTGGCGGGGCGTGTTCGTCGGGGTGATCGGAACGTCTGGCCAGTACTGGAAAGCGCGGGTCGCGTAGTTTGGGCAAGGGGGATGCCTCCCGCGGACGACTACCGCGCACGAGGCAGCACGCGGCTCGGAGTGGTAATCGAAGAGCAGTCCCTGGAAAACACTTCCGCCGGATGAATAAGGTAGCTCACTTTCGGCATCTAAGTAGTTAGTAGGGCATCGGGCAGTTGGCAGGAGTACCGGCAAGGCCACGAGCTCTAGTCCCCGGGGCGTTGCCCGTATGGGTCTGAAAAGCGTGAGGTAATTAAGGTGAACTCAACAGTCCGCACAATTCTTTTTTGGCTCCTGATGATCCTGCTGGCGGTTGTCTTGTGGCGCATGGCGTCCACCGGTGGCCAGGCCGCGCACGAGGACGAGCCCAACTATACGAACTTCCTCGCCAAGGTTCAGAACGGCAGTGTAAAGGACGTCACGATCTACCTCTCGCCGAATAGCGCCGAGTTGCAAGGCGAATATCGCGAAGGCGGAAAATTCCGCGGAGTCACGATCGCTAACACCGCCATCCCGGACGTCACCAAAACCCTGCAAGACCACAGCGTCCTGTACAGCTACAAGGAAGTGAAGAACGCCGACTGGCTCAGCTTTCTCGTCAATTTCGCTCCGCTCATTCTTCTCGTTCTCTTCTGGGTTTTCATGATGAAGCAGATGCAAGCCGGCGGAAACAAAGCGCTGAGCTTCGGAAAATCCCGCGCGCGCTTGCTGACGGCGCAGCAAAAGAAAGCCACGTTCAAAGATGTCGCCGGCATTGACGAGCCCAAGGAAGAACTGTACGAAATCATTGACTTCCTGAAAGACCCGCAAAAATTCCAGAAACTCGGTGGCCGTATTCCCAAGGGCGTACTGCTCGTCGGCCCTCCAGGAACAGGCAAGACTCTTCTCGCGCGCGCGATTGCCGGCGAGGCCAACGTTCCGTTCTTCTCGATTTCCGGCTCGGACTTCGTTGAAATGTTCGTCGGTGTCGGCGCCAGCCGCGTCCGCGATTTGTTCGAACAAGGCAAGAAGAACGCGCCCTGCATCATCTTCATAGACGAAATTGACGCCGTCGGCCGTCATCGCGGTGCCGGCTTGGGCGGCGGTCACGACGAGCGCGAACAAACCTTGAACGCCTTGCTCGTCGAAATGGATGGCTTCGAATCGAACGAAGGCGTGATTTTGATCGCGGCCACCAACCGGCCCGACGTTCTCGATCCCGCGCTTCTGCGACCCGGCCGTTTTGACCGCCGCGTAGTCGTCCCGCGCCCAGACGTCAAAGGCCGCGAAGAAATTCTTCGCGTGCACACGCGCAAAGTCCCGCTCTCCGAAGATGTGGATCTTTCCGTGATCGCTCGCGGCACGCCTGGCTTTTCCGGCGCCGACCTCGCGAACCTGGTGAACGAATCCGCGCTGTGGGCCGCGCGCCAAAACCGCAAATTCGTCGCGATGGTGGATTTCGAGATGTCCAAGGACAAAGTCCTGATGGGCGTCGAGCGCAAATCCATGATTCTGTCGGACGAGGAAAAGCGCAACACCGCCTATCACGAAGCGGGCCACGCGCTCGTCGCGGCGATGACTCCCGGCGCCGATCCGCTGCACAAGGTCACCATCATCCCGCGCGGCATGGCCTTGGGCGTCACCATGCAGCTCCCGATTGACGACAAGCACACTTACACCAAGGAATTTCTCGAAGCCCAACTCGCCGTACTGATGGGCGGTCGCGCGGCCGAGGAAATTTTCCTGCACCACATCACTACCGGCGCTGGCAACGACATCGAACGCGCCACGGAAATCGCGCGCCAAATGGTTTGCGAGTGGGGAATGAGCGTTCTGGGACCGCTGACTTTCGGCAAGAAGGAAGAAGCGATCTTCCTTGGACGCGAAATCGCCCAGCATCGCGACTATTCCGAAGACACCGCGATCAAAATTGACGGCGAAGTTCGCTCGATCGTCACCGATGGCTACAACAAGGCGCGCAATATTCTTGAAACCCAGCGCGACAAGCTCGAGCGCATCGCGCAAGCCTTGCTCGTCCGCGAAGTCCTCGATGCGGTCGAGCTGAAGCTCCTTATGGATGGCAAGCCGCTGCCCGATAAAGTTCCGCCTCCGCCGCCCGCTGCGCCTCCGGTTCCGGCGAAGGAACCGCAACTCTCGCTGCGTCCCGAGCCGCGCCCGATCCCAGGCCTGGCCAAAGGCGAAAAGCCGGCTCCCGCCTGAACCGCGAGCCAAGCTGAAACTACAGTACTCGAATTCACGAGCCTCATCTCGCAAGAGACGAGGCTCTTTTTTTGGTTAGGCAGTTCGCATGAATGAAGAAGTATTGAAGCGCGCGCTATATACCGAACAAAGCGCGGGTGGCGGAGCTAGCAGGTGCACGGCCCGGCGAAGCCGCTCAAGCTTGCACGGTATCATCATGCACATCGTCGCGCCCAGTTCGCGACTGGTCGCGTAGTTCGAAGGCAGCGCGGATTCGGTCAGCAGGATCACCGGTATGTGCTTCAACCGCGGGCATGTCTTCACGATCGCGCATAGATCGTTGCCGGAAATTTCACCACCCTCTGCCTCCGCCACGATCACGTCCGGAGTCTCGGTTTGCAGAATTTCCAGCGCCTCCTGCGCCTTGCCGGTCACGACGATGTTGTAGCCGTCCTGTTCCAGCAATTCGCGCAAGCGCTCCGCCATTTGCGGATTGGACTCCACGCCCAACACGCGCACTTGGTTCGTAAAGGGCGAACAAGCGCCAGCCACCGCATCTTCTTCGCAAATGCCCGGCAAATATTGCAGCGCCAGCGCGAACTCAAAATTGGGCATCATCGCGTTGCGGATCACTCGGGCTTTACGCGGCACATTGATCGCTGTCGGTGCATCCCAGTACGGACACGTAATTTGCAGCTGCTCGCCCACCGCGTAGCCGCCACGCGAAGTCGCCAGCAGCAAGCCGTCGCGCGATACGTCCAGGCTCTTCACGATTTCCTCAAATGTATCCAGCGTCCCCACCGCCCCGCGCACCCGTACGCGAACCGATAGCATCACGCGCTTTCGCCGGCGGCGTTCCGCGCCTTTTTTTTCGGGTGCCTGTGCCTGGGTCAGAACTTCCAGCGTGTCAAGAATGTCAAGTTGTGCGCTCATCGCGGTTTTTGCCTTTGAGTTACGCAGCTGAATTTGAATGTAAGGAGATTCTTAGAAAGTTTGCGGTCGCTATGTCTGGTCATTCCGCGAGTTGCAGCCCGTCTGAATCCGCGCGCCTTAACCCGCCTGAGGGCTTATTCCTTGATTGATGCATCGGCTGCCCGCCCCGGACCTTTAGCACGAAAATGGCCGTTACGCCGGATCCGGGTGTTCACTCCCTGGAGACGCGATGTCCAAGCTAAAAAGGCGTAAAATGGCCGCATGGCGAAGAACCCTATTGAAACATTCGAAGTAAGCTGCCCCTGCTGCACCGCAAAGCTTACGGTTGACCGCGAACTCGGCGTGGTGCTCTCGCACGTCCCGCCGCCGAGGCCGCCTTCCTCCGTGGACCTCGACGACACCGCACGCCTCCTCCGCGCGCACGATGAAGCCGTCGAAGCGAAATTCCGCGCGTCCGTGGAAGCCGAAAAAAGCAAGGAAGACGTGCTCGCGCGCAAATTCGCCGAAGGACTGAAAAAAGCCAAGGATGGCCCGGTCGAAAAGCCTTTGCGCGATTTCGACCTCGACTGAATTGTTCCGATGCCCGCGCGCCGCTTGCTCAACCAGCGCTGTGCGAAGCATCTTCTGAATCGTTCATTTCGATTTCCTGTTGCCGCCGCGTTGGTCGCTTCGCGTGCCATGCTGATCGTCGCGCTTGTCCTGACGCCGTTTGTTGTTCCTTCGCATGCGCAACAAAGAGACAAGCTGCCGCGCCCGCGCCGCCTCGATGAAGACCTCACGCTCCGCCGCGATCCCGCCACGGGCGAATTGACTTCCGCTCCCGCAGCCGGCAGCGCCGCAGGGAACTCTGCCGACGCGAACACCACACGTCCCATTGCGGTCGTCACACAAATCGTTCCAGTGATGTGCAACGTGGTTGGCGCCGATGGTGTCGCGGTCCGCGGATTGCAGCGCGAGGATTTCCGCGTCTTCGACGATGGTGCCCTCCAGCCAATCACCTACTTCGACACCTCCACTGAATCCGCCAGCGTCGCTCTGGTCCTGGACGCCAGCCCCAGCGTCCTGCGCGAATCCGACGAAATGAAAAACGCGGCGCGCGCGCTGGTGGACGCGCTGTCCTCCTCCGATCAAACCGCCGTAGTGGATTTTTCCGCGCACACCTATTTGCAGTTGCCGTTTTCCAGCGATTGGGAGTTGATCCGCAAAGCCGTCGCCCGCGTGGATGCCCGCGCCTTGCTGGGAGATGTCGGCGGCTCGAATATTTACGAAGCCGTGTTTCTGACGGCACGTGAAGTATTCGCGAACCGCGCCGGCCGCAAAGCCATCGTGCTCCTCACCGATGGACAAGATAGCGAGCTGGGACTCACACTCGATCCGGCGACCGCCGGACCGCGCAAGGGATGGCCCACCGACCGCCTCACGTTTGAAGACGTGGAGCGCAGCCTCGCCACCGCCGACATTCAAGTCTTCGTCGTCTCCACCGAAAGCCGCCCGAAAATCATGACGCCCGATTGGGTGGCCGCGCACGCGTCCCAGACGCTGCTCACGTATTCCGTGCGCGATTCAGGCATTCCCGCATACACGCTGTATCTTGCGGAACTCGCACGGCGCTCCGGCGGCCAGCTCTATTTTCTGCGCGAAGCCGAAACCCTCGCGGACACTTTCCGCCAAATCGCGCTGAGAATCCGCGCCGAATACACCCTGGGATTTTCGCCTGCCGCGAATGCCAGCGCAGTGCCCCATTCAGGATGGCATCAGCTGCGTGTCGAAGTAATCGGCCACGGCGAGCCCACAGTAGTCCATCGCGCTTCCTACTACGTTCCCGCCGCGCGATAGCAAACACCGTTCGCCTGCGCGCTTAGCCTTTCGGCAAAATCATGTTTCAATAGCCAGCGATGTTTCATCGCCGAAAATTCGAGCTGCGCCTCCCGTCGCGCATTCTGCGGCTGGGCGAACGCACGCTCGTGATGGGCGTGCTGAACGTAACCCCCGACAGCTTTTCCGATGGCGGCCGGTTTCTCGATCCCGAAGCCGCCGTAACGCAAGCGATCGCGATGGAGCGTGCCGGAGCCGACATCATTGACGTAGGCGGCGAATCCACCCGCCCGGGCTCGAAGGGAATCTCGTTAGAGGAAGAACTGCGGCGCGTGATTCCCGTAGTCGAAACGCTCCGAGGCAAGCTCGCCGTCCCGATTTCCGTGGACACCAGCAAATCGCAAGTGGCAGAAATGGCCGCGGCCGCCGGCGCCGAAATCCTGAACGACGTCACAGCGCTGCGCAACGATCCGCAAATCGCGGAAGTCGCCCGCCGCCGTAAACTTCCGCTGATCCTGATGCATATGCGCGGCGAACCCGCGACGATGCAGAAAAAACCGTTCGCGCGCGATGTCCTACGCGACATCACCACAGGCCTGCGTCAAGCAGTCGCCGCAGCGCGCCGTGCCGGTGTGCCGAAATCGCAAATCATCCTCGATCCCGGCATCGGCTTCGGCAAAAGCTACGGACAGAATTGCGAGTTGCTCGCCCGTCTGCCCGAATTAGCCCGCCTGGGCTTCCCGATTCTGGTGGGCACCTCGCGCAAAAGTTTCCTGGGAGGCGCGCTGAAAGCCGAATCGCGCGGGACCAGCGGCGTCGACCGAATCTGGGGCACAGCAGCCACGGTCTCAGCAAGCATCCTGCAAGGCGCGCACATGGTCCGCGTCCACGACGTAGCAGAAATGGCTCAGGTAGCCCGCGTTACGGACGCAGTGCTGTCTCCGAGGCTGCTCCGAAAATGATGGCCAGGACCTATTCCAGGTCCAGGAGACTCGCATAGAATTTCTCGGACACTTCCGCCGCCTCACTCCCATCCAGCGCAATACGTTCATCGCCTGCTTCCTCGGCTGGTCGCTTGACGCCTTCGATTTTTTCATTCTGATCTTCTGCGTCAGCGCCATCGCCAGCACTTTTCACGCGCAAGTCTCCACCATCGCCGAAGCGATTTTCCTGACGCTGGCCATGCGGCCAATCGGTGCGTTTCTCTTCGGCTTCATCGCCGATCGCTTCGGACGCCGGCCCGCGTTGATGATAGACATCGTCGCGTTTTCGATCTTCGAGCTGGCCACCGCCTTCGCTCCGTCCCTTCACGTCTTCCTGATCATGCGCGCCTGTTTCGGGATCGCCATGGGCGGTGAATGGGGAGTAGGCGCCGCTCTAGCATTCGAAACCCTGCCAAAAGAAAATCGCGGCTTCTTCTCAGGACTTCTGCAGGAAGGCTACGTAGTCGGCTATCTGTTGGCGGGTCTAGCATACGCCACGCTATTTCCACACATCGGCTGGCGCGGAATGTTTGTGGTAGGCGCGCTTCCGGCATTCCTGGTGATTTACATCCGCACGCAAGTGACGGAATCCCCGGCCTGGCAGCAGGCCCGCGCAGCAAGAGTTACAGCGCCACGCCGCAACCTCGCACGAGACGTCGTCACATATCTCGGCAGCTTCCTGTTTCTGGTGCTGCTGATGTTTGCGTTCAATCTCTTCAGCCACGGCAGCCAGGATCTCTACCCAACTTTCCTGCAA
>Ga0307478_10000510_pt1 | contig 39563 bp, 36 predicted proteins | sample atmos_gasesECM4C_2_FD_203713 | JGI IMG/M metagenome (GOLD analysis project Ga0307478, IMG submission 203713) | Hardwood forest soil microbial communities from Morgan-Monroe State Forest, Indiana, United States - atmos_gasesECM4C_05 | ecosystem: Environmental > Terrestrial > Soil > Temperate...
AGATTGGATTATCAGAAAAACATCAATTGCAGCGAGCTGCCGCGAAGACATATGTCGGACCCCTAGCATCTGACGCGTGGTTGCTCGCAGTTGGGTCATCAAACCTCAATCGCGGATCTTTGAGACACGGCTATGCATGAATGCGTGTGAGAAGGCGGCAACTGATGTTCAAGACGTGATTCAGCGCGGATTTGCCAGGCATTCCGCAATGCTTGCCCCGATGACGGTTAAGAACATCGCCATAACAATGATAATTGCCGCCCAACCAATGATCTGGATTGTGACGATCGCACGGTTTGCGATTCTTGCACCCATAACTGCCTTCCCAGTTGGGAGCATTTTTAAGACCATGCGGATTTACCTCGGTTGGCGGCTGATCGACTGGGGTGCAATCTGCTCTGAATGACCCCCAATCGACAGAAGTGTCCACATGGGGACGCTGGTTGACGAAACATGAATTGAGCTGGAACACGCCGCCTTAGTCCGCAACGCGCGAAGACACCTCCACAAGCCCACGGAATGCGTCTTTACGCCGGACTCAAAATTGCGGGAAAGTCTCAGCGGTTGGTGATGATTGGTAAGACTCAATGATGAGGATGCTGAAACCGATCTTTGCATTGGCAGCCATAGCCGTGATTGTTGGACAAGCGGAGATCGAGCGGCAGTTCGCTCACAACCGGGGAAATGTGGGTGCGCCGCTTTCACTCAATTCAGAACCTGCGCAGGTCCTGGTGCGGGCTTGCGGGAACTGCCACTCTGATCGCACAGAGTGGCCTTGGTACAGCCATGTTCCAGCAGTGTCATGGTGGATGGCGCTGCACGTACGCCAAGGCAGGAACATGCTGGATTTCTCCGAGTGGCAAAGGTATTCGGAACAGCAAAGACTCGACAAGTCGGAATCCATCTGCGGACTGATTTCAACAGGCAGGATGCCGCCGCGCCCGTACACCGCTATGCATCCTGAAGCGAAACTTACCGAGACCGAAAAGAAAGCAGTGTGTGCCTGGGCCAAGGAAGTCGCTATTGGCGCAAGATGAGGTGTTTGCGAGAAGCCTGCTGATAACGACGTTTAGGCAATGCTCTGCTCAGGTGATGTTGCTGTGGCGCCAGTCATGACCCTCCGTTGAAACAGGGGGAGCCGTTCTGCTTGCCCAACTTAGGACGGCTTCTCAGGCTGGGGTTCGTGCATTTTGAAAGATAACTGGCTGCTCTAAGAATGTCATCCTGTTGCCGAATCCGCCGGAACAGTCTTGATACCTGCAGCTTCTTCCATCCGCCGTAACACAGCGGAGAAGTCCTTCTCATTGTTAACGGACAACTCCTCAGAGTTTACATAAAACGCAGCTTCAGTCGCAGGCATCGAGACATGCTCTTTTGCCGCCGCTTTCAGGATTAGTTCGAAATCTTTATTCATCAGGCGCAGGGGGAATTGCGGACTGTAATCGTTCACCGCGGCTCTCGCCAGTTTTCCGGCGTGGGCTGGCGCGATCACAGCTGTTTTTGACAAGACCTCGAGCAGCCTTTCGCGATCAATGCCAGCCTTCTCCCCCAGGACCACAGCCTCAGCGATCGCCTGCATCCCAACTCCCAACAGCGTGTTGACGACCAACTTCATCGCCGTTCCTGAACCAGAATCGCCCAGGAGGAAGTACTGCTTTGCGATGGCCTGGAATATCGGCTTTGCGGCGCGGAACAGTTCGGGCTTGCCGCCTGCCAACAGCGTCAGAATGCCTTGCTCGGCGGCAGGAGTGCTTCCAGAGATGGCGACGTCCAGCACTTCGATGCCACGTTGGGTGCCAAGACCGTGCAACTCGCGAGAGGTATCTGGAGATATGGTGCTCATCTCAATCGCCAAGGATCCAGGTTGCGCGTTGGAAAAGACTCCCCCCGTTTCTGTATACACACTGCGAACTGCCTCATCGTTAGTCACGCAAGAAAGAACCACATCGACCGTGCTCGCCAGTTCCTTAATGTTCTTCGCAACAAGGCCACCCTGGGTCGCGATGGCTGCTGCGTTAGCGAGATCCTTGTCGTACACGAACAATTTGTAACCGTGATCGAGCAGGCGCTGCGCGATGCGGCTTCCCATGTTTCCCAGGCCGATGAACCCGAGTTTTACCCGATCAGGCGTAAGAGTTTTCATAAGCTCTCCGTCGTAGTTGAATCGTGTCTTCCGCAAAATGGTTGCTGATCCGAAAGTCTGCCCTCATTCTCAACAATCACAGCCGCGCGAGCGCAACGGCCGGAAACGCTCGAGATACGAATCGATAAAGGGGAAGAAGCGAGGTAAGAAGAGAAAACAAAAACTATCAATCACGATGCTTGCTCCTCTCACCGTCGCTTCTTGGGCGTGGTGCTTTCTCTTACGAGCACATATCCTTCCAAACGTCCGTAAACATATTCACAATGCGACGGTCTCGGCATATCCGTGACCCAGGCGCATTGCGATCGCAGTCTTGTACAGCCAAACGTAGACCGCAACCCGAATCAAGCGAGATTGTTTTTCAGCGAGATCCCACCAATTCCGGGACCCCGGACAGTTCTTCGAATTCCTGGTCAGTTAGGCGCAACGAAGCTGCCGCGACATTCTGCTCCAGATGTTCTACCGAGGATGTCCCCGGAATCGGCAACATGATAGGAGATCGCCGCAATAGCCAGGCCAGGGCGATGTGTGTGGGGCTCGCATTGTGCGCTTTTGCAATCCGGTTGAGAACTTCCCCCGCAACTTTACCCGCTCCGAGCGGAAACCAGGGAATGAAGGCGATCCGGTTGCGCTGGCAATATTCCACCACGAAGTCCCATTCACGGTCCGCAAAGCTGTAGCGATTCTGCACGGAGACGATCGGAACAATCTTGCGAGCTCGCTCGATGTGTTCCTGGGTTACGTTGGACAATCCGATCGAGCGAATTTTGCCCTCGTTGCGGAGTTGAGCCAGGATCTCGACGGAAACATCGAAAGACACGACCGGGTCGGGAATATGCAATTGATAAACGTCGATGCGGTCCAGCCGCAGTCTCTTGAGGCTGCCCTCGAGTGCGTTCCGGAGGTGAGAGGGAGTTGCATCGTGCGTCCACTGATTCGGGCCGGGCCGATTCCACCCACCTTTGGTGGCAATTACCAAACCCTTCGGGTAGGGATACAAAGCCTCAGCAATCAGTTCCTCGCTTACATAAGGTCCGTACGAATCTGCAGTATCGATGAAATCGACGTCGAGTTCGACGGCGCGTCGCAGGACTGCGAGCGCTCCCTTGCGATCTTTTGGTGGGCCCCAGATACCTTCGCCGGTAAGGCGCATTGCTCCATAACCGAGACGGTAGACAGAAAGTTCCGTGCCGAGTGACACCTGGCCGGCCGCGCTTGCAGAAATCTTCTTATTCACAATTCACCTCGATAATTTTCGTTGAAACTGAGTTACTACTTGGATGCCGAGCCGCTTTCTTGTGCACCATGAGAATTGTTGAGTGACTTTAAATAGGTGACGAGCTGCCATCGCTGCCGCTCCGGCAGCGTGCTCCAGGACGGCATGCCCTTGTCAGGAGCTCCTGTCGTGATAAACCAGAAGATCTCCCCGTTCGACGCGGTTTGCGTGGGCCCTTGCGCTAGGGCAGGCATCGCTCCGTTCCCTTGCCCATGAGTGCCGTGACAAGAACTACAGCTCGTTGCGTACAGCCTTGACCCTGCCGCAGAGGCTGTCTGCTGTCCTGCATATGGATTTTTCATGTGAACGCTGGACGCTGGCGCGTTATGAAACTGCGCATCTTGCGCATGCAGGAACACCGCGAAAACAATCCACAAAATGGCAAATATTATTGCGGTAATAAGTGATGAACGACTACTGTTTTTCAAAGTTATTCTCCTGCGGCTGCTCGTCCTTTTCGACTCCGTCGAATACGGCAAGTGTTAGGCGAGCGTCCGCCACTCTGAGGGATGCAACTCGCTTGCCATCTTATGAGCCCGTGTTCGTGCAACATGAAGTTGACTCGTGCAGACTCAGTGACCGCGGCTCAACACTCGCGTCCAAATACGGACATGGGGTTCAGAAATCCGGTTTCGCTGTAGTGAGAAACCCGAATGAATTCTGGATCTTGTCTCCATTAGGCGCAGGGCTGCGTGGCACGCGGAATGCTGTCGAATTGGGGAAAGGGAAGCGAACAATGAAGCTCAAAGTGAATGGGATGGATCGCACCTTCGATGGTGATCCCGACATGCCACTCCTGTGGTATCTGCGTGACATTCTGGGACTGACTGGAACAAAGTTTGGCTGCGGCATCGCCTTGTGCGGTGCCTGCACCGTTCATAAAAACGGCGAGGCCATCCGGTCGTGCGTTACACCGATGAGCGGGGCGGCGGATAGTGACATCCGCACGATCGAGGACCTTGGGGCAAACGGCCTCCATCCCGTTCAAGAAGCTTGGATGCAGGTGAACGTTCCGCAATGCGGATATTGCCAGTCCGGTCAGATTATGCAGGCGGTTTCGCTTTTGAAAGGTAATCCGCATCCTTCCGATCAGGAAATTGATGAAGCGATGGGGGGAAACATCTGTCGCTGCGGCACCTATCAAAGAATTCGTCAGGCGATCAAGGTGGCGGCGGGGAAAAACGCATGAGTCCAATCGAGAATGTCAGCCGGCGGCGGTTCCTTCAAGGAATTTTCGGGGCAGGAGCGCTCGTCCTCGCTGCTCGCTACCTCCCTCCGATGCTGATGCACGGACACGCTAAGGACGGTCAGACCGACGCGGACCGCGCAACCTTTCATCCCAATCTCTTCGTTGGAATTCAGCCGGATGGAACGGTCTACATCGTGGCTCACCGATCGGAGATGGGAACGACCATTCGCACATCCTTGCCGCTCGTCCTTGCCGACGAGCTTGACGCCGACTGGAAGCGCGTGAAAATCGACCAGGCGATTGGCGACAAGCGATACGGAGATCAAAATACCGACGGGTCGCACTCCATAAGAAGCTTCTTTGACACTTTGCGCCAGTGCGGTGCTGCGGCGCGCTTGATGTTGATTCAGGCGGCGGCCGAGCAGTGGAACGTAGCCGTCACCGAGTGTTCCACGGAAATGCACACCGTAGTTCACAAGACAAGTGGCCGGCGCCTGGGTTACGGGGAACTGGCGTCTGCGGCGGCGCGCCTTCCTGTGCCAAAGGCAGAACAACTCAAGCTAAAAGAGCCGTCGGAGTGGCGCTACATCGGGAAGGGAATGACCAGCGTTGACCTGGAAGATCTCTGCACGGGTAGGGCGATGTATGGAATGGATGCGCGCTCTGATGGTATGGTCTACGCGTCAATCGAACATCCTCCGGTGTTCGGGGGAAAAATAATGACCCTTGACGATCAGGAAGCGCTGAAGGTTGCGGGAGTGCACCAGACGGTTCGGATCGATCCGTTCAAGCCGCCTTGTGCATTTCAGCCGCTGGGCGGCGTTGCCGTGATTGCCGACAACACCTGGTCTGCATTCCAGGGGCGTAAGAAGCTGAAGGTCACATGGGACAACGGATCCAACGAATCCTACGACTCCGTTGAATACAAGAAAGAGCTCAGGGAAACAGCGCACAAGCCAGGCAAACTCATCCGCAGCGTAGGGGACTCGAACCAGGAGTTTCCCGCCGGAAATCCTGTGGTTGAGGCCGACTACTACGTTCCACTGCTGGCGCATACCTCGATGGAGCCGATGGTGGCGCTGGCGGAATTCAAAGATGGAAAGCTCACGGCCTGGGCGCCCACCCAAAATCCCCAGGGAGCGCAGGCGACCATAGCCTCCGAACTCGGCATTCCAGTGGAAGACGTGATTTGTCATGTCACACTGTTGGGCGGCGGGTTTGGAAGAAAATCGAAGCCGGACTACATCGCCGAGGCAGCGGTCTTATCGAAGAAGCTGGGACGCCCCGTAAAAGTTGTGTGGACCCGCGAAGACGACGTTAAGTTTGACTATTACAACGCGGTAGCTGCGATGTACATGAAGGCGGCTGTCGATCAAAAGGGAAAGCCCACGGCATGGCTGCAGAGGTCCGTGTTTCCTCCAATCACATCGATCTTTGATGTAAACGCCGTTTATGGAGACCCGCCACACTTAGCGCAGGGTTGGACGGATCTCCCTTATGATCTTCCCAGCATCCGGATTGAGAACGGTCCCGCGCAAGCCCATGTCAGGATCGGTTGGTTGCGCTCGGTAGCGAACATCTATCATGCATTCGCGATACAGTGTTTTACGGATGAACTGGCGCATCGGGCGAATCGCGATCCCGTTGAGTACATGCTCGACCTTATTGGACCGCCCCGCACTTTGGACTTCACCAACGTGGAATATCCGAACTATGCTGCTGATTACAAAACCTACCCGTGGGAAACCGGGCGGCTGCGGAATGTCATCGAAATCGTGGCCGACAAATCTGGGTGGTCCAAGAAAAAGAGTAAGAAGGGACATGGCTTTGGATTTGCGGCACATCGCAGTTTCTTGACGTATGTGGCGACGGTCGTGGAGGTGGAGGTGAGTAACGACGGCGAGATCCGCATTCCCCGGGTCGACACAGCGGTGGATGCTGGGCTCGTCGTAAATCCCGAGGCCACGCGCGCCCAATTCGAAGGAGCGGCGGTCTTCGGCACGAGCATTGTGCGCAGCGGAGAGATCACCGCCAAGAACGGTGTAATTCAGCAATCCAATTTCAATGACTATCCTGTGGCCCGAATCAACGAAGTCCCGGATCAGACTAACGTCTATATTACGGAGAGCTCTGCTCCGCCGGCTGGAGTTGGGGAGCCTGGAGTTCCACCATTTGTTGCCGCGTTTTGCAATGCGATTTTCGCCGCCACCGGCAAACGAGTCCGCGATCTGCCGCTCTCGAGCAACAATCTGTTCGCATAGGAATGCGGAGTGCAACTGCATAGGAGGTTCTTTCGATGACGTTCAACGATCATGACCCCAATCCATCATGCTTGGATCGCTCCAATCAGTCGCCTTTGTCAGACACACTCTTTGAGACTGAGCCCGGTTTCAGCAGGAGAAAGTTTCTCGGCATGACCGCTGCATCCCTCTTGATGGCGAAATCGCTTAGTGCGTCCGCAGCGGCGGAAGCCAGGAACGGAATTCCATACCGGCCGCTTGGCCGCACGGGTGAAAAGGTCTCACTAGTTGGGCTCGGTGGGTATCATCTGGCGAGACAGAGCGATCCAGCCGAGAGCATTCGAATTATTAGAACGGGACTCGATGAAGGAATCAATTTCCTCGATAACTGTTGGGACTACAACAACGGAGAGAGCGAAATTAGAATGGGCAAAGCCCTGCGTGACGGCTATCGTCAGAAAGCCTTTTTGATGACCAAGATCGATGGTCGAACTAAAACGGCTGCGACAGCCCAACTCAATGAGTCGCTGCGGAGGTTGCAGACCGATCGAATTGACCTGCTCCAGTTCCATGAAGTGATTCGAGATTCTGATCCGGACCGCGTCTTTGCCACAGGTGGTGGGATGGAGGCCGTTCTAGAAGCCAAGAAGGCGGGCAAGGTTCGTTTTATCGGATTCACGGGACATAAGAGTCCAGACATTCACTTGAAAATGCTGGCTACAGCTTCAAAGCACGACTTCAAGTTCGACGCCGTTCAGATGCCTCTGAACGTGATGGACGCTCACTTCAACAGTTTCGAAAAAAGAGTACTACTTGTTTTGACCGAGAACGGCATTGGAGTTCTCGGCATGAAGCCGATGGGCGATCATTTCATACTTGAGAGCAAGACCGTCACCCCCATCGAGTGTCTGCATTACTCGATGAATCTTCCGACCAGTGTGGTCATAACGGGTTGCGACTCGATGCCGATCCTGCAGCAGGCTCTCCAGGCGGTCCGCAGTTTTCAGCCAATGGACTCTTCCCAAGTTAACGCTCTTCTGGCAAAAACCTCGAAGGCCGCGGAGGCAGGCCAGTTCGAACTCTACAAGACGAGCCACCAGTTTGACGGCACGTACGCCAATCCACAGTGGCTCGGGTAAAGGAGCACGACCTCTGAGATTGTAAGGAAGGGTGACTTTGTTCGACGTCCTTATTTTCGTCCGCAGCAGAGGAAGGTCGCCAAACCGAGTGGGCTCCATCATCAGGCGCAATCCTTGCTAAAAAACGAAGCTGCGCTTGCTATTCCGACCGTTTGTAATAGCCGGTTCTGGCGTGCACGTACAGCTGCGGCACTCTTTTGGGAAGCTGTGTCAACTTGACATTAATCTTTCGCCACTTGCCGTCGTTTTTCGACCTGTTCGGACTATAGGCAAGGACATATTGATTGCGCAGCTCAACCCCGATGTGGTGAGTGATCGTTGGAAGATAATTAGGATTGTCGAGTGTGTAGCACCGACCGCCTGTCACTTCAGAGATCTCCGTCAGCAGTGAAGGACCGAGGCGCTCTTCCCGGGTAGCGAATTCCCGGTCGAAAACGCCAACCGAATAGACGAGAACGTCGGATTCCTTGATCCTGGACTTCACTTCTTTTTCCGAGTATCGGCTGTGGTTGTCGCCACCGTCCGAAATAAGGAGTAATGCTTTTCTGGCATACTTCGCCTCTTGCATTTTGTTCAAGCCCAGGTAAAGGGCATCGAAAAGTGCGGTTTGTCCCTTGGGGTGCACAAGAAGCAATTGTTCTTGCATCTCCCCGATGGTATGGGTGAAGGTCTGGACCACATGCGGTGTGTCTGAAAAGGTAATCAGAAAGAACTCATCTTGTGGGTTCGAATCTTCCAACAGCTTCAGGACCGCCTCTCGTGCACGTTCGATCTTCGATGCCATGCTGCCGCTCACATCGAGGATCACCCCTAACGACACCGGTGCATCCTCGCGGGAGAAATGTTTAATTTCCTGTGCCTGCTTGTCTTCGTATAGCTGGAAATTCTCCTGCTCGAGGCCCGCTACTACGCGATTCATGAGGTCGGTGACAGTTACTGGCACCAGTACCAGCTCGGTATGTGTGCGAATGGTAGCGAGGTCCCGGTTACTGAGTCCGCTTCTCGGGATAGATTGAACTCCAGGCTCGATGCGAATATCAGAAATACCGCTCTGTGCGTGGGCGACCGGAAGTTCCAAGCAGAGGAGTGCGAGAGAAGCAAGAACTAAAAGTCGACGAGCCGAAATCAACAGCTGGGGACCGGGAAACATGACGCCTACCTCGAAAAGTGCTTATGCACGCTGGGTTCCAAGGTGCGAAATGGACCCATGCGACGAATTGACTTAGGGAGCTCTTCGAGTCCAGCAAATGATCGATGTTGTGGCGTGGGCGAGACGCGTTAGGCAGCAGGTGGGATCGTTCGAAACTAGCTGGCACTCGGCAGGTGTCCGAGAAGCTGTTGAAGGCGGACACAGCATCGAACCCTAGGACCGGATTGGTTGATGCAATTGTATCGACGGTCTATATCATCCTCGAGCAGGTGCCGTTGGCTCGATCGCATCTTGGGTGGACGGGAGACTGGGGCGGTAAATTCCCAGCTTCTGCATCTTGTGGATCAGCGTAGTGCGCTTCAATCCAAGTTTGGCCGCCGCGCCTTTCGGGCCGCCGATCACCCAACGAACTTCCTCTAGCGTTTGCAGAATCAATGAGCGCTCGGAGTCCCTCAGAGTAGTTGCAGGTGTCGAAACGGAAACGGGATTGATCCCTGTCGTAGGCAAAGGATTGGGAAGCACACCGCCACTTGAAAGAATCACGGCGCGTTCAATCAGGTTTTGTAGCTCGCGGATATTTCCCGGCCAATGATAGGACGTGAGCGCAGTCATGGTTTCTGCAGGAATGTGCTCGATTTTCCGCCCCATCCGCCGACCAAAAACTCCGGTGAAATGCATGACCAAGGCGGGCACATCTTCGGATCGCGCACGCAGCGGTGGCAGCAGCACGGGGAAGACATTCAATCTGTAGTAGAGGTCGCTGCGAAATTGGCCTCGATTCACCATTTCGGCGAGATCACGATTCGTGGCAGCCACCAACCGAACATCTACCTGATGAGTGCGAGTGCTGCCCAAGCGCTCGAACTCCTGTTCCTGCAGTACGCGCAGCAACTTGGGCTGCAACGCCGGCGGAATATCCCCTACTTCATCCAGAAAAAGCGTGCCTTTATCGGCCAGCTCGAAACGGCCAATCTTTTGCGCGATCGCTCCGGTGAACGCGCCTTTCTCGTGGCCGAAGAGTTCGCTTTCGAGGAGATCCAAAGGTATCGCAGCGCAATTCAGCCTCACGAAAGGTCGCCCGCACCGCGAGCTGAGGTTATGAATCGCGTGCGCAATCAGTTCCTTGCCGGTGCCGGTTTCTCCCTGGATCATAACGGTAGAATCCGTCGGCGCGACCCGTTCGACCTGTTCGAGCACCTCTTCGAGAGCAGGGCTGCTTCCTATGACCTGCTCAAATCTGCGCCCGTAAGAACGTTCGTCAACAGCCCGTGATATCTGGATAGCCGCCACAGAAACCCCCTGTGTACACGCTGCTTATCGGGCTCAACTTTCCAGGGCAGCCCGAACACTCTTTAGCAAGGCTTCGTCGTCAAACGGTTTGGCCAGGAACTCCACCGCTCCTGCTTTTAATGCCCGCATTCGCATTTTCTCGTCACCGTGCGCTGTTATGAAGATCGTCGGAATCCGGCGCTGCTCATCGTTCAGCTCGGCCTGCAATTCCAGCCCCGACATTCCCGGCATGCGGATGTCCGCGATCAGACAGGCGGTGTGGTTCTGCTGGCCGGAGACCAGGAATTCTTCCGCGGATGCAAAAGCTTGCGACCGCAATCCCACCGATTTCAACATGCCCTGCAATGCGCCGCGCATCAGGTCATCGTCATCGACGATCGCGACTAATTTCGTCTTGCCTTGGTTGGCCATGGCTTAAAAGCTAGCAGCGTCGTCTGAAGTAAACAATCATACGTTGGTATGCGAGTGCTCATACCACCCGTGTCTTTCGGGAATCCCTTCGAGAGCCACACGCGAGGCAACAAAAACGCCTTGGAGAAAGCGGTGAGTGAATCCGTAATCCAATTCGGGAGGAATTCAGCAGTGGAACCGTCCAAATGTTGACATCGCTATCAGCCTGTCGACACCCTGGACGGTCAATGCTGTTTGCCCGCCGAAGAATCCCAGCGATCCTTAGCTTACCGGCAAGCCATCTTTGGAGAGTTGCATGCAATCACCAGGGATGGCGTAGCTGCACACACGACAATGAGAGCGAATCCGAGAAAGAGAATGTACACACATCATGCCTGTGCTCTGTGCCTGATCGAGAGGAGTACTGCGGAGCAGCGTGTCGACATGCGGGAAGCCGAGGTGTGGAAATCGCGTGTCAATGCGATCACGTGGCCTGTTACTCATGATCCGACCGTTTAAAGCAGGCAGTGCTAATCTGCAAGGTCTTTAACGCCTGCTAAGTACGCCGGCGCCAGGAGTTCTCCAGACCTACCTTGCGCTTGGTCACACTTGTTCACTGGTTCTGGGATGAACCGTGGAACGCTGCTCCGAAGTGAGGGGGGAAGAACGATTCCTATGACGCACCCAAAAAAATATGCAGGGATTCTATTGCATATCTTGCTCGCAGCGTACGGCTCAGCCCAGACCGTTGCGGTGCGGGTGCCACCGCAGGTGTGGGCGAGGAATCATGTCGTATCCCTTACGCTTGCTGCCGTGAATGAAAACGGTCGGGATGCCTTCGCTTTCCAGGGAGATACGGTGGCTCCGGTCATCCATGCTTCTCCTGGTGACACTCTGCGAATCACGTACATCAACAGTCTTCCTCCCAAGTCGGCGGAGCCCTGTGCGGTGAATCCGTGCATGGACATGACGAACTTGCACTTTCATGGGCTTAACGTCTCCCCGGATGCCCCGCAGGATGATGTGCTCACCATGCTGGCTAAACCCGGCCAGGTTTTGCACTACTCAGTTGAGATTCCACGTGATCATCCGCCAGGTCTGTTCTGGTACCACACCCATCCTCATGGGGAAAGTCACAGGCAAGTACTCGATGGAATGTCGGGAGCGATCGTAATCGAAGGAATGGAGCGCTATATCCCTGAAGTCTCACAGCTTCGCGAGCGCGTGATCGTTGTGCGCGGCCGCTCTATCGAGCATGATCCCAATGCCAGCGCTCTCATGCGCGATGTTGAAATCCCGAAGAAGGGGTGTGGGGGAGAGGCCGAGAAAGTCGAGGAAATTTTTACCGTTAACGGAGTGATTCGGCCGCAAATTGAGATCGCCCCTGAAGAGCGGCAGTTCTGGCGCATTGTAAACGCTTCAGCGGACCGGTACCTGGACTTGCAACTGGATGGAGAGAGTTTTGAAATCGTGGCGCTTGACGGGATGCCTCTTGCCTACCACAATCCTAAACATCCGACCCGAGCGAGCGATCACTTTTTCGTTGCGCCAGCGGGCCGACTCGAAGCAATCGTCACTGGCCCGCCCTCCGGCGCTCACAGAACTCTGCGAACCTTGTGCGTGAATACGGGTCCCGCGGGGGATCCCAACCCCGAGATGGTCCTGGCGGATCTTGTGCCGCCAAGGTCCGATCAATTCAAGGCGGACTCGATCTCGCGGCGTGCGCATGCCAGCGACCACCGTCCTCCGATTTTCAAACCAATCGACGTTGAGCCGTTGAAGAAAACCAGGCCGGATTTCATAGTCACTTTTACAGAGGACAAGAACGGCTTCTATATCAACGGCCGCAAGTTTTCGCCGGATGCGAGTCCGATGACAAGCGTTCGTGTCGGTACGTTTCAGCATTGGCGTATTGTCAATGCAACGGCCGAACTTCATCCTTTCCACATCCACCAGGTTCACTTCTTGGCTTATGCGCAGAATGGTGCGCCGCTGCCCGATCCAGCCTGGCTGGACACGGTGAATGTTCCGTATGGCGGCTCCGTGGATGTCATCTTGGACTTCACCGACCCAGTTATCAGGGGTATGTCGGTGTTCCATTGCCATTTGCTGAATCACGAGGACAAGGGGATGATGGCCAAGATTCTGTTCAGGTAATAACGGGCTCGGCGGCTTCGATTCGTTGCAGTGCTGCGCAGGAATTAGGACAAACATGAGCGACGTCACTCGCAGATCGTTAATATCCCGCGGAGCGCTAGGCTTCCTGACCTTCGGCTTGTTCAACGGCGCGCCCGACGCAACCGAAGCCCAGCTTGTGTGGAAAGCTTCAGAGTGGAAACTCGGTGAGTTCGAGAAGCTCATGAAGGATCCCGCCCGGATCAAGCAACTGTACGACGTAGTGCAGATTGGCGACGGGAAATTCCTGAACAACATCAAGAATTCTTTGAATGGCTTGCAGTTCGGGTTCGCGATCCCGGAACGGCAAATTAAGATCGCCGTGGCGTTGCACGGCCCCGCCAACATGCTCAATTACGACGATTACGTCTGGCAGAAGTACCAGATCGGCGAGTGGCTGAAGGTGACCGACCCTGCAAACGGGAAGCCCGCAGTCAAAAACCTTTTCTACAACAGCAAAGCTGGCCCGAAAAAAGAGCCTACTGCCAAAGATAAAGATCCGGACGACCTGAATTCGATCTATCAAGACACGAGCATGGAAGCCCTGCAATCGAGGGGCGCGCAGTTCCTGAGTTGCCATACCGCCCTAGAGGAACAGGTCCGGGTCCTTATCTCTCGCAACAAGCTGTCGCAATCGCCGGAAGATGTTGTGAACGACATACTTGCGCACACCGTTCCGGGAGTCTTGGTCGTAGCCTCCATGGTCGCGGCTATTGCACTTCTCCAAGCCGAAGGCCATTACACATACATTACGGTTTAGACGAGTCGCCACTAGGTCACGATGATCGCAGGTGTCGCCATATCGTCACTGCCATGACACGGGCAAGACTGCGCTGCTGGTTTTCAATCCCTGCTGTTTGGCAGCACGATTGCATTCAGAGAGTTGAGTACAGTTACGACCCAGGACTCGAAATATTAGCGCTGCACGCAGGACAGGAGGAAACGGAGATGGACGGCGACTACATGTTTCTTTGTGGAGTGATGTGGTGCAGGTTCGGGCAACAAGAGGCGGGCAAAGAGCTCCTAAGGGCTGCGACTTCGATGGATCCGGATATGAGGGCACTGGCGTTGGCGATGTTGGCGAACGGTGCGCTTCGCTTGAGGGACTTGAAAAAAGGGGCTGCGCCAGTTCTCGCTCGATCGTAGGAGGAGACCTATGTGGATGAGATCATGCGCTGTTTGTAAAGCACTTTTGCGCAAAGTCCGGTTGTGTGATTCGGTGCGTTGTCAATGCGGATGGATCTGGTAGGGCTGTTGAAGCTGATGGATGCTGCCGAGCTCCAATGCCCCGGGGTGCCGGAAGAATTTGATTCTGCAGGAGCTATGGGATTTACGCACTCTTATCGGCGATGAGAAGAATTCATGTCCCACAACAAGCCAGTCTCGTATCACAGCAACCAGTACAACGCGCAATCGGCTTGTCAACACTGCGAGGGGATCATCTACCACGAGCGCTGGTGTCTGACGCTGAATCCAGTTGTCCACTATGCCTGTGAGATTGTCCTGTATCCCGACAAGCTGACACTCGGAGACGCCATTATTCTCCATTCGCTCGGCGTTGTATGGAGCAATGCGCGCACCTAGAATTCCGGATCCAGCCCGAGGAGGTTTTCTATGCTTGAAGGAATTTTTCAGCCCATGCATTTGTTGGTAATCTTTGGAATTGCTCTGCTCGTCTTCGGACCTAAGAAGCTTCCTGAACTGGGCAAAGGAATCGGAGAAGGTATCCGTGGCCTGAGGTCTGCGATGAAAGAGCACGAAGAACCCTCCACCAGAATCACGAATCCGCATCGCGATTCATAGACTCAACCCACCGGTTTGTCGGGGTAGAGGCCGTCAGCAGGTCCCGTGTGATCTCTCGAAACAACTGAATCGTGTGGCCCGGTTTGAGTTGGTAATGCAAAAAAAGTCTTGCGCCGTGAGGAGAATTGTAGGCGGCCCACAAGCGGCCGCCGTGTGATTCCACAATCGTGCGGCAAATCGCCAGCCCCATGCCGGGGCCCTGCGGCTTAGTCGTGAAGAAGGCGTTGAAAATCCGGTCGGCCTTTTCGGCCGGCAATACAGTCAAGACGCAACTGGGCGAGGATGGTCAAGTGCTGATCTCCGTCAGTGATATCGGTGTGGGATCTCTGCTCCCGCAAAAAGAAACTGTATGTGACAGAATAGCGGGAATTGACGGACTGAACCAAGGTGTTTTCGCTCCAAACCCCGCCGTTGGTCGGACCGCTCTATTTCAGAACTGTCACGGAGATCTGGGACGAAATCCCTGCGCGGAACCGGTGCTGCGGTCATACCGCAGTCTCACACGGTCGGTGATGTTAGTGTTGACTCCCGTCGGGGCCAGCCAGGCTGCTGAATAGCATTTCCGAGAAGACTTTCGCGGTCACGTAACCGCTACCCCATCTGACATCGAAATCTTTGGTTGGCGCAGCCGTGACCACTTCATCCATCGTTTTTCCTGCTGCGATCAGATCCTTAACCCGCTGCCGAACCTGCACCAGCATGTCACGGTAATCCTGCAGATCTGCGCGCGTGGCTACCGGACCGTGCCCTGGGACGATCTTGGTCTGCGCGTCCGTTTGCGCCAGAATTCGATCGAGCGAATGGATCATGCCATCAATTGACCCGCCAGACACCAGGTCGATGATGGGATAGAAGTCATTCGAAAAAATGTCTCCTACGACAGCGACATTTGCCGGAGTGATATAGATAACCGTATCTCCGTCCGTATGTGCGGATCCGTAGTTTTCCAATGTCAGCTTCTGAGACCCTTGCTGCAAAGTCATGCTGCTGGAGTACGTGACTCCTGGCAGCGCCTGCGGTGGATAATGACCGTCGCGCAAGCCAACAAATGGGACGTTCTGTACGGATGAGAGCTGCCGCTTCACGTTCTCTTGGGCGATGATGGTGACACCGGAAGAGCCGAGGTAGCTATTTCCACCCGTGTGGTCAAAGTGCCAATGTGTATCCACCAGCCTTGTGACGGGGCGCATCGTCGTTTTGAAGATCGAGTCGCTCAGCTCAGAAATCCGCGAAGCCAGTCCGCTATCGATCAAAAGGGTGCTGCCATCATCGACGATCGCCGTCACGTCGCCTCCATCTCCAGAAATGACATATAGGCCCTGACCCAGGGACGCAACTTTCAGCGGACTATTCTCGTACTCTTCCGTAAGTTTCTGGGTGACCGTCTCGCCCGTTCTCACCTGTCCTGCCCCTCGGACAACTCCTCCCGTCATCGCTACGGCGATAACCAACACTTCTATAAGAGAAAATGATGGCCGCATCTTTTGAAGAATGTTCATAGCCGTACTCCGTTATCGGACGGTCGGGCTCGCCCTGATGGGTTCGTTGAGCCGGGATCTAGGGACGGAAAAGACTCAGACGGAACTGCCCATGGCCATCCTGATTACCGCCGAGAGGGCATTCCTGGAAAAGTAGAGAGCAATGACCGTAGTGGCAACTTCGCTGTAGGAGGTGAAGATAAACCTTGCCAGTCTCCGTAAGGCTGAAGATCTTCCTCTTCGACGCTCCATCCAATTAAGCCCCTTCTGATGTCTTTCAGTTCTCCCGCATATGCTTTCCGACTTTTGCTGGTAAGAGATGGCCGCCGGCCTCGGAGCCTTACTACCTGCCACCGCGTCCTCCGGCGAGGAAAAACCGACCGCGAGAATGGAGGATGCGGATAGGAGGTCGCGCAATGATTTCTCGTTCGGGTACGCAATGACGAGGCGCTCGGGACCAGTTTCGGTGCGAATCCCCGCTATTACTGCGTACTGCACGCCCGAAGAATCAACCAACTCGTTCACGACCGCATCCTCCGTCACTCTTCCCGCTGTTCCATACACCTTCTCCAGTAGCAAGCGGAGTTCCAAACTCGCATGTCGAAGCAAAATCAGTGATGAATGAAACTGAGGCGAACTTGCGTGGAAGGGAAGAATTGTCGCGCCACGAGAGAAATGACGCCCACGGCCGGACAGCGTGTCCACAGAAGGGCATCATCTCAAGTCAAAATAGCTATACAAAAGAGTGGCGCCGACAAGCTGGCGCCAGAAAGAAGTGAGCGGAAGCTGCAAAGTATTGTTTCGGCCAGAGATCATGCCGGGTTGGATTCATTGCACAGTCGCTGGTAATATTCCCGTCCTTGCTGAAATCCTTGCGCAAAGGGCTCTTCGACTGCAGCCCCGGGAAATTGCCGCTGCAATTCCTCCAAGTCGCTCGCCATTTCGGACGCGATCTGATCAAATTCCTTGCAGCGATTTCTGGCGTGCAGAGCGGCTTCGAAGCCCAAGAGGTAGAATTTCTCGCCGTCTCCAAACTGCTGGCCAGATTTGAGATAGTGTTCCAGGGCAGCGTTCACGTTCGTCTTGTCTTCGTTCACCATGTATCCTCACCTGCTCCTCGAAAGGCCCGATGGCTGTTTTCGTCGAACTGGATCGATTCACGCCGCGGTCTCGCCCACGAAAGTTTCGATCTCGCTCACTTCCTCATCCGTGAGGCGAAGCTCGCCGGCGCGCATCACTCCTTCTGCCTGCTGTGCATTGCGGGCGCCAACGATGGCTCCCGTGACGGCGTCATTGCGAAGCGTCCACGCGATTGCGACTTCTCCAACGGATCTGTGGTGGCGTCTCGCAATCTGGCGCAAGCATTCAACGAGCGCGAGGTTGCGAGACAGATTGGGCTCGGTGAAGTCGGGATGAGTCCTTCGCCAATCGTCTTTGGATAGTTTGGCAGCGCGCTCGCGGGTCATTGCGCCGGTCAGCAGGCCGGAAGCCATTGGAGAGTAAACGATGACTCCAATGTTTTCCTGGCTGCAATAAGGCAAAACCTGGTCCTCGACCTCGCGGTGCACGAGCGAGTACCGAGGCTGGAGGGAGGTGACGCTAGCCACGGCCTGTGCGCGGCGCAGCTGCTGGACACTAAAGTTGGAAACTCCAATCCAACGTACCTTGCCTTGCCGCTGCAGAAAGGCGAGTGTTGACCATCCTTCTTCCAGTTCGGCTGAATCGGGGTCGGGGGGCCAGTGGATCTGGTAGAGGTCAATCACCTCGACCGAGAGACGACGGAGGCTGTCCTCGACCTCACGCCGGATCGAATCAGAACTCAACACTTTATTCACATTGCCTTTGGTATCCCAGCGCAGGCCGCATTTGGTGAAGACGTAAGGCCGCGGTCCCGACCAGGTTTTGAGCGCGCGGGCTACCACTTCCTCAGAATGTCCCAGACCGTAGACGGCCGCAGTGTCAATCCAGTTGACACCAAGTTCGAGCGAGCGGTGAATGGCTGCAATGGAATCGTTGTCATCCTGAGATCCCCATGCGAACTGCCAGCCCGATCCGCCTATTGCCCAGGCGCCATAGCCAACTGGAGTGATGTGAAGATCGGAGTTGCCGAATTTGCGCGTTTGCATTCTTCTCCTCTTCTAGAATTCTGTTAAGCGTTTCCCAACGGCAAGAACTTCTAGCTGTTAGCGCTTTGCGGTGGGAACTTCTTGAACATCTTGGCGACACCCTTGTCCAGGTTCTTTTCATTCTTCTCAGCGTTGTTGGACACGGTGTCCTCGGAGCTCCCCCGCCAGATCAACTGCTTGGTGTTGGCATCGTACATGTCGATAACGAGCGTTCCTTCCTTGTAGTCCTGCTCCGTAGTGGTGGCTTCACCCATTCCTCCGAATCCTCGCCAACGCCATCCACCGCCCATACCTTCATAGAAGGTTTGAAGGGTCCTTTCGTTATGTGATGTCGCAATCGCCACGATGGCTACGTCACCACCGCTGTCGACCTGAGTCCAGCCCTTGGCGGCCAATTGGGCATCGACTGCGTTCTTGATCCGCGCGTCCCAAAGAGAATTCGCTGGCTTAATTGTCTGCCAGGAATAGGTTTTGTACTGCGAGAAATTGGCTTGATGATCAAAGTCGGTTTTGACCTGCTGCGCCAGCGCGGTTCCCAACGCAAACAGGAAGAGTACGGTGCAAACTGCTGTACGGCCAATGAGCCTCATTGAGCCTCCTTTTCGGAAGTCAGAAATGCACTCGAATTTCCAAAGAGGCCGTTTGCGACTCAGACACACCGTTTGACCTTCTGGTGCAAAGGTTTGTGAGTTCATGCTGCTGAAGATTCGGGAAGGGAAGCGAGGTTGGCAAAGTCGATGTGCTGACTTGCTGTCGGCATGCGGACGCTGCGGTGGTTCCTTCCTCTACGGGGAAGTTATGGTCCGCTAAGCCAACCTTGGGGCGCTTGCCGCGGCTTGCTCTGGAGCACTCAGACTGGTAACGTGCTGTGAAATAGTTAGCTGGTCAGCTGACCACGGAAGGAGTATTCACATGCCTCGAAAAATACCAAAACCTGTTGAAGAACTCTGGAAAGGTTATCCGACCGTTTGGAAAGCGTTTAATGAGCTGGGCAGTCGCTGTCACGAAGCTGGACCGCTTGACGAGAAGTCTCGACGCCTGGTGAAACTGGCACTTTCGATTGGCGCCGGGCTGGAAGGTGCTACCCACTCTGCCGTTCGGAATGCTAACAGTGTTGGAATCACGCAGGAAGAGATCGATCACGTAGTTCTGCTGGCTGTGAGTACTCTGGGGATGCCAGCTGCCACGCGCGCTTTCACTTGGATCCGCGACAAACGCGAGGGATAGAAAGCAGCTACGTTAGCCCTAGCCCCTATGGCAAGGAACTCCCGGACTTCTTCAGCCCCACGGCCCAGGGGCGAGATCAGCCCGATTCCGCATGGGCTGCTTTAGAGGTCACACCGAATCAAATTTAAATTTCACAACCAGAATGGTAAGGTCGTCGTCGAACCCCACGTCGCGAGAGAAATCTGTAACGCTTTCAAGGATGTGGTTCATTAGCTCATCCGCTGACATCGCATGACCGCGCCGAATCAGAGTCGACAGGCGTTCTATTCCAAATTCTTCTCCCAGCAAATTCTCTGCCTCGATTACGCCATCGGTGTAGAGGACCAGAACGTCGCCGGCAGTGAGACTGGCCGAGTTGGTCGCACAAACATCGTTGTCGAACATTCCGATCGGAAAGCAGGAGGAGTTCATCGGAACAACATCGTCAGTCTTGGCTAGAAACAGGAGGGCGGGGTTATGGCCACAGTTGATATAGCGAAGGGAACGCCTGCGAGCATCAATGTCCGCCAGCAGGAGCGTTACATAACGGCTGCTGTCGGATAAGGAGTAGAGCCCGCTGTTCAAGCGATTCACCATCTCCAACATGTCTCGTTTTTCGCTCGCCTCGAACTGTACGGCGGCCGCAGTGGCCGACATCAGAAGCGCGGCCGGAACTCCCTTGCCGGCAACATCCGCAATTACGATCTGAATGGTGTGCTCGTCGATAGGTATGTAGTTGTAGTAATCGCCGCTCACACCTCTTGCGGGCTGCATCTTGCCGGCGATTTCCAGCCCAGGGATCGAAGGACGATGGGTGGGCAGAAACATCCTCTGAACCTGTGCTGCTAATTCAACGTCCTGTAGAAGTTGATCGCGTTGGTGACGAACCGTCCTATCAAGTTGTTCTTTCTGCTTCACGTATCTCTGGATGACGTAGACGACGAAGGTGAACCCAACGGCCGCGGTGAGATTGTGTGCAAGACGCGCCTCGAGGCTTGGATAGGGAGGGCCAAAAAAGTCGTGTAGAAAGACGCAGACCACGATTAGCGCGTAACCGATCCGGGTGCGCAGAAACATGGCGCTGATCCCGAGCGGCAAAATGTAGAGATATCCCAACGAAACAGTAGAGACGATGAAATCGGCATACGCAACCGCAGCAATCGACGCGAGGATCAGCGTCGCTGGCAGCCACTGTGCGCCGGTGGCAGCCACATCGCGCCTCAAGAACGATCGCGAAGTGAGCGACGTTAGAGTTTCAGAGTGAGTCCCCGCCAACGTTCCCATCGTCATTTCTTTTCTTGCAGCCGGCATTGAAAAGTGTGCTGCCAATACCCATCGCTGAGAGCGTGAGGCCAGGAATCAAAACCGCATAAAGGTTAGCGTGGCTTCGGAAATGCTCCAACCAAATTGATTTGCGAGCCGCAGTCGAAATACGCTCCAGGCGTAAACGGCGCCCAGCGCGATCTGTAGGACACACCAGCAACAGCAATACCCCAACGATTTGTTGTCATAACCTCTTTTCCGAAGTCTATTGATTGCGTGGCAGCGGATTCTCCGCCGTTTGCAAATGGCGACCAAAGGCCTGTAAGAAATCAACGGCTGCAGCCAGACCGCGTAGACTATCTTTACTGAGGAGTCGCCGTAACAAGCCGAAGATCCCGATTGGCTTTTCCTTGTCGGCCGTAGCTTCCGCAATGCCTTCGGGAATGGCCTGGAAGATGCCCTGGAACCACTCCGGCTCGATGCTGCCGAGAATCTGGCGCCAGAACAGCAGATTCCTGATAGCACGAATCGCTTCCGGCGTTTTGACGTTGTCCACGACGGTTTCCAAAATCTCGTCGCTCGCAGCCAGGGCACCGCGCATGATTTCCAGCACGCCGCGGTTATGCAACTCCTGCAGTACTTCGTACGCGGCCAATACCGCTTCAGCATGTTCTTCCGGCGCCTGCTCTAATCGGGAACGCAACTCAGCTCGTGGATTGCGCGGCGCAATTTCTAGAGGAATCGGTTTAGCCATTTAATTCTCCTCACTTCACTTTTTCGTCTGCAATTGCACCAGCCCATTGCCATTTCCTGGTGGCGCATAGTCCGCTCTCTTCCACTTGCGCTCGACTTCCACTCCGTCCTGAGGCGTTGGATGACCGAAGCGGGGGTTGATGCGCGGTAATGGACTCTCGCCGACTTCGGCCAACACCTTCATGTGAACGCTGGCTTCCTTGTAGGCGGGCGTGTTGGTGACAGGATCAGTGTGGCTACTGGTCAGCCGGTTCACGGGGCTCTCCACCGAGTTCATCGGCATGTACAATTCTTTCCCTTGCACGCGGTCGGTCACCAAAGCGCGCACTCGCACCTTGCCGTAGCGCGAGATCAGTTGCACCCAGGTTCCGCTCTGGATCCCACGTTCTTCCGCTAGTTCAGGGGAAACCTCAACAAACACATCGGGCGTCTTCGCTCGAATCCCTTCAGTGCGGTAGGTAAGGTTGCCCTCATGAAAATGTTCCAGCAGTCTGCCGTTGTTTAGGTGTAAGTCAAATTCAGCGTTCGGTTGATCGGTAGGACCAATCCAGGAAATGGGGAAGAGCCTTGCCTTTCCGTCAGGAAAGGCGAAGCGTTTCGTATAGTGGAGAGGCTGATCCGTTCCATCGGCGGCGACCGGCCATTGCAGCGATTTGTAGCCCGCCAGCCTCTCGTAATTGACGCCGGCAAACATCGGCGTCAGAGATGCGATTTCGTCCATGATCTCGGAAGGATGCTGATAGTGCCAACCAGCGCCCAACACGTTGGCAACGTCCTGGATGATCTTCCAATCCGGCCGACAGCCGTCGAGCGGTTCCAACACTTCATACAGTCGTTGGATGCGACGCTCGGTACTGGTGAAAGTCCCTTCCTTTTCGAGGCTCGGCGCGCCTGGCAGCACAACGTCCGCATAGCGACACGTGTGGCTAAAGAAGATATCCTGCACAACGAAGAAATCAAGCTTCTCGAAGGCCGCGCCAACGTAGTTGGCGTTTGAATCGACAATGCTCATTTCCTCGCCGATCACGTACATTGCTTTAAGCTTGCCCTCATGGATCGCTTCCACCATCTGGTGATTGTCTAGTCCCTTAGTGGAAGGGAGTTTTACTTTCCAACCGGCCTCAAATCGCTGACGCACTTCGGGATCATCCACAGACTGGTAGCCGGTTAGCATGTTGGGCATCGACCCGTGATCGCTGGCGCCCTGCACATTGTTGTGCCCGCGGAGCGGATAGGCGCCGGTTCCCGGTCGCATGTAGTTACCGGTGATCAGTAGCAGGTTCGAGATCGCGGTGGAGGTATCGGAACCCTGCGATTGCTGGGTGACTCCCATCGCCCAGAGGATGCATGTAGCTTTTGCCTCCGCAATCATGTGTGCGGCGGTTCTGATCGACCGCTCGGAGAGGCCCGTGAGTCGCTCCGCCGCTTCCAGCGTGTAAGGCTCCAAGCTCTTTCGGTATTCATCCAGTCCATTGACCCATTGATCCAAAAACTTCGTGTGCGCAAGCCCGTTGTCAAGCAAGTAGCGGCTAACTGCGGAGAGCCAGATCAGGTCGGTTCCAGGCTTGGGATGTAGAAACAGGTCGGCACGTCTTGCCATCTCATTTTCCCGCAAATCGGAAACAATGAGCTTCTGCCCGTCCAGTTTGTGAGAACTCTTCACCCGAGTTGCGATGACCGGGTGACTCTCGGCCGTATTGCTGCCAATGATGATGACGAGATCAGCCTTCTCCATGTCCGAGATAGAACCTGAGTCGCCACCATAACCCACAGTGCGGAACAAGCCGACCGTCGCCGGCGACTGGCAATAGCGGGAGCAGTTGTCCACGTTGTTCGTGCCAATCACGGCTCGGGCCAATTTCTGCATGAGATAGCTTTCTTCATTCGTACATTTGGAGGAAGAGATGAAGGCGAGGGAGTCTGCCCCATCCTTATTTTTGATTTCTGAGAGTCGGCGCGCAACGAGGCCAATCGCTTCCTCCCAGCTAGCCTGGCGAAACTTGTCGTGCTCCCGAATTAGCGGCGTGGTTAGCCGATCCTCGCTGTTGATGTGCCCCCAGCCAAATTTTCCTTTTACGCACGTGGAGATGCCATTGGCAGGGCCGTGCTCGGGGGCGATTTTGAGGATGTGGCGATCTTTTGTCCAGACGTCGAAGCTGCATCCTACGCCGCAGTAGGTGCAAACTGTCTTGGTCTTGCGGATCCGGTGCTCGCGCATCGCATGTTCGGCCTCGGAGACTTGAAGGATGCTTCCGTAACCCGTTTCAGGCTCGACTCCCTTGACGACCTCGATCATCCCGCTTAAGGCAGACTTCTTCAGAGATGTTAGGAATCCGGCATGGCCAAGCATGCTTTTTTCCATCAGAGCATTGCAGGGACAAACCGTGACGCAATGGCCGCATGAAACGCAGCTGGACTCTCCGATAGTGGACCCGCCATCCCACAACACGCGGGGATTCGGATCTTCCCAGTTGATGGAAAGCGTTTCGTTAACCTCGACGTTCTGACATGCCTCGACGCACCGGCCGCAGAGAATGCATTGGTCGGGATCGTAACGATAGAACGGATTTGTGTTATCTACCTCGTAAGGCTTCGTTCGGAAAGGAATTTGTTGATGCTCAATGGCCAACAACTTCGTCGTGTTGTGGACGACGCAATTGCCGTTGTTGTTGTCGCACACGGTGCAGTACAGCATGTGATTGCTCAGGATGCGATCGAATGCTTCTACCTGGGCGGCCTCTGCTTTCGCTGACTTCGTGGAGACCGCCATTCCATCGGTGATTGGGGTTGCGCAGGCTCGAACCAGTCGGCCATTTAGTTCCACCATGCATGTGTCACAGGTCTGAACCGGACCGAGTTGCGGGTGATAGCAGACATGCGGAACCGATCCGCCAGTGCGCGTAATGAGATCGATAAGAAACTCGTCAGGTTTGGCTTCTTGAACGATGCCGTCGATTGCAACCTTCGTCACAGTCTTACCTCCGCTCAGCTTGTAGCAACTCGGAGTCCAGACGCACAGATCAGCTAGCTCATATTCTGCAGGTCCGTTCCAGTACTGGCGCGAGGGACAGATGACACCCAGCGGACACTCCCAGTCGAGATGTGGACAGTGTCGCCATGGGTGCGGCCGTGCTACGATTCTCGCGAATGGAGTCTAGTCCGATGCCTCACGCTTCCGAGAGGTCGAGCATACTTCGCGACATTCGTGAGTTGTTAGGTAACAAAAAAAGGAAACAGTGATGCGTGAATAGTTCGAATGGTGGCCGAGTTCGTAATCAGTTTGGAAAACCGATCTCTAGCCATGGTTTGGCAAACCCTCAGCCGCAAAGAAGCGGTTTGGCGTCGCCAGCCTCTCGGGACCGGCGTCAACCGCATCGGATGGAACTGCGTCGCTCTTCCCGGGAATCTCGACTACGCTGCTTTTTGCGGCGGCCCGCTTTGGCCGAAACCGGAAATTAGCCGAGGCTCGCTCCCAGGTCTGACGCCAATCCGTCAAGCACTCACCCTGACAGCGGAACTCCTCCCCGCGTTCGCCCATCCTTCCGCCGCACTCTGGACACACACAATTCAGAATGCCGGAAATCACATCCGCACTCGACTTGACTATCGTGCATCTCATGAAGCGCATACGAACCTCCTTATCAGAATTACTTCAGCTGTCCATGATCCGCTCCCGTGTCGCTGTTAGCGCTCCAGGTTTTGGCACAGAAGCTAAATCGCCCACCGCTGAAGCATTTATTCCTCCAAAGTCCACTCAATGTCTGTCTGATTCGACGTTTCTTGTAAGAGCGCAGCGTAACTCGAGCACCGGGAACGACAGTTCACCGCTCTGTTGGAATCCGCACTCCTCACCGACGTATGCAGCTGTCGACATGCGGACGTAGTGTCAAGCGCTGGACGGGAGCCGGAGCTTCAGTCGAGTCATTTCAGGCCCATCGCTATGAAAGTAGGGAGGTAAGTCATCGGTCGAACGATTGGAAGACAGCGTGCTTTTCTGCTGTCGTACTTGGAGGAGAGGGGACATGCAAGCCACGGAGACTGCCGGACGTGAGCCGCAAAAGAATTTCACTATTCGCGAAGGTAGGCTCTGCGAAATGCAGGACCTCCTGACGCGCTACCTGCCGCGGTTCTACAAAAGCGCCTATCGACAACTGGGCAACGCAGCCGACGCGGAGGACGCGGTTCAGGATGCAATGCTGGCGGCTTATCTGCACGTGGATCAGTTCAAAGGTGAGGCCCAAATGTCGACATGGCTAACCGCCATTGTTACCAATTGTGCGCGAATGCAATTGCGTAGACGGCCACGCCAGCCCCATGTGTCGCTGGACGAACCATGTGGGGAGGATCAGAAATATTGCTTGTCCGACCGCTTGGTGGATTCCGGGCCAAGTCCCGAAGAACAGTGTCGAAATTCGGAACTTAGGAGACGTCTTATGCATTCTGTCTCGCGCCTCTCAACCTCGTTGCGCCGGACCTTCAAGTTGCGAGAGGTGGAAGGGTGTTCTGTGAGAGAAGCAGCACACACTCTGGGCCTGGCAGAAGGAACCGTCAAGGCGCAGCTTTCGCGGGCCCGGGCGAAATTGGGTCGAGAAATGCGTCGGGCGCTCCGTCCAGAGCGTCGTTCAATTGCGAGTCGCTCTTCCTTGCCGACGCTGGCAGGTAGTAAGCAATTGAAACCGGTTACTGTCGCATTCAGCGAACCCAGCACAACCTGGGAACAGTATTGATCCCGGGCTCGGGCAATTGTCGGCAAATTTGGTCGGCAATCGTCGTCTAAAGGGCAACGAGATCGCGAACGGCGATCTGAATAGAAAACAACGGAAAAATAAACGTTATGTGGATTGTTCGACTCGCATTACGGCGGCCCTACACATTCGTGGTGATGTCGATCCTCATCCTGATCATGGGGGGGCTTGCGATCGTTCGCACGCCAACCGACATTTTTCCGAATATTAATATTCCCGTTATCAGTATCATCTGGAACTATAACGGTCTCATTCCCGAGGACATGAGTGACCGCATCGTTAGTGTCACTGAGCGAGCCCTTACCACTACCGTTGACAACATAGAGCATATCGAATCGCAGTCTCTTTATGGGATTGCGGTGGTCAAAGTGTTTCTCCAGCCGACTGCGAACATTCAGCAAGGTATTGCGCAGATTACGGCTATTTCTCAGACGCAACTTAGGCAGTTGCCTGCGGGGACAACGCCGCCTCTCATACTGGCTTACAGCGCATCGAGCGTGCCCGTCCTCCAATTGGCGCTTTCCGGGCAAAATCTGTCAGAGCAACAACTCAACGATTATGGGTTGAATTTCATTCGGACCCAGCTCATCACAGTGCCCGGGGCGTCGGTGCCCTATCCCTACGGCGGCAAACAACGTCAGGTGCAGGTTGATCTCAACACAGCCGCCCTGCAGTCGAAGGGGCTGTCCGCGTTGGATGTGGTGAATGCGATCAGCCTGCAGAACCTGATCCTGCCCACAGGAACATCGAAGATCGGCTCTAAAGAATACGACGTTTCCATTACCAATGCAGCCCCGCAGACGATCGCGGAACTGAACCGCATTCCAATCAAGACCATCGGTAGCACGACCATCTACATGAAGGATGTTGCATGGGTGCGCGATGGCTTTCCACCGCAGACCAACATCGTACGAGTGAACGGGCAGCGTTCAGTCCTGCTGACTATCCAAAAAGCAGGGGATGCGTCCACACTGAGCGTGATCGCAGGCATCAAGGCGCTTTTACCTCAGATTGCGACGACAGTCCCCCCTCAATTGCAGATAACCCCCCTGGCGGATCAGTCGATTTTTGTCCGTGGTGCTATCAGTGGAGTGGTCCGGGAAACGTTGATTGCCGCGTGCCTCACTGCCTTTATGATCCTCACTTTTCTGGGCAGTTGGAGAAGCACCGTCATCATCGCGACCTCGATCCCCTTGGCAATCCTGACCTCGATTATTGTGCTCAGTGCGATAGGACAAACCATCAACATCATGACGCTCGGAGGCCTCGCTCTGGCAGTCGGCATCCTGGTCGACGATGCCACAGTCGAGGTTGAGAACATCAATCGCAATCGCGCAGCCGAGCCGGAGAAGGACATGGACGAAGTCGTCCTGGACAGCGCATCTCAGATCGCAACGCCCGCCTTCGTCTCCACACTCTCGATCTGCATTGTGTTTGCGCCCATGTTCTTACTCTCCGGCGTGGCTCGATACCTGTTTGTGCCGCTGGCGGAAGCAGTTGTCTTTGCTATGTTAGCCTCGTATTTCCTATCGCGGACTATCGTTCCCACGATGGCCAAGTACTTACTCCGGGGGGATAAAACGGAGGCGGAACGTGTCACCAGCCGCAATCCACTGGTACGACTTCAAAAGCGTTTTGAGGAGGCCTTTGAATCGTTCCGTCACCGCTATCGCGGCCTACTCGAACTTTGTCTCCACCACCGGCGAGTGTTCCTGCTTGTATTCTTCGCATGCTCTCTTGGTTCTCTGGTAATTCTGATCCCCTGGCTGGGTCGGGACTTCTTTCCCAGCGTCGATAGCGGCACGTTCAAGCTTCATATGCATGCGCCTACGGGAATGCGTATTGAACAGACCGCGAACCTCTGTGATCTGGTCGAGAGATCGATTCGGAATCAAATCCCGGCGGCCGAGATCGGGAGCGTCATTGACAACATAGGTCTGCCCTATAGCGGCATCAATCTTTCTTACAGCAATTCGGCCCCGGTTGGCACATCGGATGCGGACATTCTTGTGACTCTGTCCGCCAACCATCATCCCACGGACAACTACATTCACCAGCTTCGTCTGACACTGCCGGAACAGTTTCCCGGTACTTCATTCGCTTTCTTGCCCGCCGACATGGTCGGGCAGATTCTCAACTTCGGCTTGCCGGCTCCCCTCGATGTGCAAGTCGTTGGAAATGATTTGGAGGGGAACCGGCAATATGCGAGTGCACTGCTTGCCAAATTGAGATACGTATCAGGAACGGCAGATCTGCGGATTCAGCAGCCTTTCGATGAGCCCTATTTGAATATGAGGGTCGAGCGTACCAAGGCAGAAGAACTTGGATTTACCGCCCACGATATTGCCCAGAATCTCCTAGTGTCACTGAGCGGGAGTTTCCAAACTTCACCCACGTTTTGGGTAGACCCAAAGAATCATGTCAGCTATCAAATCGCGACTCAGACGCCACAGTACCGTGCGGACACCTTGCAGGATCTGGTGAATATCCCGGTCACGGGGACTAACGCGTCCGCCCTCCCCTCCCTCACTGCCAGCCTGGTGTCGGTGCAGCGCGGAGCGGGAATGGCAGTTGTTTCTCACTACAACGTGGCGCCTGTCATCGACATCTTTGGCGCTGCCGCGGGGCGCGATCTGGGTGGGGTGGCCAGTGACATCAACAAGATCATTGACGCCACCCGCCCGCAATTACCGCGTGGTTCTCGAGTCGTCGTGAGGGGGCAGGTACAGACGATGCGAGCATCCTACATTGGTCTCTTGAGCGGATTGGTGTTCTCGATCATCCTGGTTTACCTACTGATCGTGGTCAATTTCCAGTCCTGGCTGGATCCCTTCATCATGATTTCCGCACTGCCCGCGGCACTCGCCGGGATTGCGTGGTTCTTGTTCATAACCCACACCAACCTGAGCGTGCCCGCGCTCATGGGAGCCATCATGTGCATGGGTGTCGCCACGTCGAACAGCATCCTGGTTGTGAGCTTTGCCACGGAGAAAATGACGGAAGGAATGGATTCTGTGGGAGCTGCGTTGGAAGCTGGATTTACGCGTTTTCGCCCCGTGCTGATGACCGCGCTGGCCATGATTATCGGCATGGTGCCCATGGCTCTCGGACTCGGCGACGGCGGCGAACAAAATGCTCCTCTCGGCCGAGCCGTCATTGGGGGTCTGCTGTCCGCGACGGTGTCGACGCTGTTCTTTGTTCCTACATTTTTCAGCGTTCTGCAAGCCTCACGCCTGCATTCAGCCCATGCGGAGAAAGCACATTAGGAGCCGCGGTTTGGAGAAATTCATGTTGCCTCAAACGGGACATTCTCAAGCTGAAGATAGTTCACAAATCGGTGGGCAGCTACGTCCGTTGAATAATGCGGGAGCGCCACGGCATTCGCGCAAATCATGGTTCGCCCTCGTGATCGCGGTGATTGCTGTGGCGGCCCTGTTGGTATCGGGCATCTGGTCCCGGGTCAAAGCCCGAACCACGTTGGATAAAGAAACGGCACAAGCCGCCCTGCCCGCCGTCTCGGTTGTATCGCCGAAACGAACCACGCCCACCGACGAAATCATTTTGCCCGGAAACGTCCAACCATTTATCACTTCCCCCATTTACGCGCGCACGAACGGCTATCTGAAAAAGTGGTATTTCGATATCGGAGCACATGTCAAGAAGGGACAACTCCTGGCTGTCATTGAAACACCGGAAGTTGATCAGCAACTCGAGCAAGCCCGCAGTAACCTGCTGACCGCGCAGGCAAATCTAGAGCTCGCTTCCATTACCAAGACCCGATATCAAGGACTCCTGAAGAGCAACGCTGTATCCCAACAGGACGTCGACAATGCGGTCGGTACTTACAATGCGAATGCGGCAATCGTCGAAGCCGACAAGGCAGCCGTACAGCAGTACTCGGCACTGGTATCTTTCGAAAAGGTCTACGCACCTTTCGACGGCGTGATCACCGCGCGCAATACCGATATCGGCGACCTCATCAATTCCGGCAGCAGCAGCAACGTGAAAACCGATCTCTTTCATATTGCTCAACCGGGAGTGCTGCGTGTCTACGTGGACGTCCCCGAGGAATACTCCCGGGGAGTCAAAGTCGGCTTGACGGCGGATCTCAGTCTTGCCGAATTTCCCGACCGCAAGTTTCAGGGAAAAGTAGTGCGCACCGCTGATGCCATCAATATGACTACCCGCACTCTGCTGATCGAAATCGATGTGGAAAATCCTACCGGCACGCTGCTCACGGGTTCCTATGCAGAGGTCCACTTGGCGGTCCCGACGCTGGCCTCCACTTTCTTGATTCCGGTCAATACTCTGTTGTTCCGCACCGAAGGGTTACGTGTCGGCGTTGTAAAGGGCGGGGACAAGGTCGTGCTGACTACCGTCACTCCCGGACATGATTTTGGCAACGAGATTGAGATCGTCGCCGGCCTCAAGGCGGACGACCAAGTTATCATCAACCCGCCCGACTCAATCGTTAACGGGCAGCAAGTCCAGATTGTTCAGGCAACATTGCCTGGAGATATCAAGTGAAGCTACCTCGAAAACTGATTTTCGGGACCTCGCGGAGAATGGCCGGGCGGGTTCTGATGGCGATAGCAGCACTCCAGCTGACCGGATGCGTGGTTGGCCCGAAGTATCACGCGCCCGTCGTACAGGCTCCTCCTGCCTATAAAGAGGCAGGGGACTGGAAGCCCGCCCAACCGAATGATCAGAATCTTGGCGGCTTGTGGTGGACGATATTCCAGGACCCTCAGCTCAATGCGCTGGAAGACCAGGTCAACGTATCGAATCAGAATCTAAAGGCCGCGGAGGCGCAATTCCGGCAGGCACGAGCAGCCCTGCGCTACTATCGGGCGGACTACTATCCAACCGTAACGGCGGGGCCCTCGGCGACTCGTGAGCGGATCTCGTCCCGGCGGCCTCCTCCGAATTCAATCTTCAACGGCATCACCTACAACGACTATGTGGTTCCGTTCGACGTGTCCTATCAGGCTGACGTCTGGGGCCGGGTCCGAAAGAACGTAGAGTCTTACCGGGAGCAAGCGCAGGCGAGTGCGGCAGATCTGGCCACGGTCAACCTCAGCATGCACGCAGACCTGGCCATTGATTATTTTGAAGCTCGCAGTCTGGACGCTGAAGAAGAGCTCCTCAAATCGACAGTGACGCAATATGAACAGGCCCTGGAACTGAATGAAAGCCGCTTCCAAGGCGGGATTGCTTCCGAAGTGGAAGTCGAGCAGGCGAAGACCATACTTCAGACTACCCAAGCACAAGCGATCGATGTGGGCGTGGCGCGTGCGCAATATGAACACGCGGTCGCTATTTTGATCGGGAAACCTCCCGCGGAGTTCAGCCTTCCTCCGCTGCCTCTTACCGCACCGCCTCCGCGTATTCCTGTTGGCCTACCTTCGGACCTCCTCGAAAGGCGCCCGGATATTGCAGCTGCGGAGAGGCTGGTTGCGTCCGCCAATGCTCAGATCGGGGTCGCGAAGACGGCGTACTATCCGCTGATCAACCTTGGTGCTTCGGGAGGATTTGAGAGCTCCACCATCACGACGCTTCTTAACGGCCCCAGCGGCTTGTGGTCTATCGGACTGTCGGCCGCCGAAACAGTTTTCGATGTGGGAAGACGCCGCGCTCTCAACGATCAGGCACGTGCCGCCTATGACTCTCAAGTCGCTAGTTATCGACAGACTGTACTGGACGGATTCCAACAGGTGGAAGACAATCTCGCCGCGGTCAGGATTTTAGAAAACGAGGCCAAGGTTCAAGACGAAGCGGTTGTCGCAGCCAAGCGCTCATTAGACCTATCGATCGTTCGCTATAAGGGCGGAGTTACAAGTTATCTCGAGGTAATCACCGCGCAAAATGCCGCGCTCGCGGATGAAGTCACGGCGGTCAACATCCTGGGCCGGCGGATGGCGAACACGGTGTTGCTGATTCAGGCTCTCGGCGGGGGATGGGACCGGTCAAGTCTGCCGGAGCGACCGGAATGCTGCGGTAAGCTCGCGAGCAGCTCAGGTTCAAACTGAAACCTGGTCGCAAACTGTCCGAAACGGCCTGGTGTTCTGTGCGCGATCAGAGAACTTCTCCAAGAGTTACCGCGGATATGAAGCAGCCTCTTCAAGAAACCTGCGCTAACAAAGCGTGAGCTAATGTCTACTGATACGGTCGCCGTGCGAGTTCAGACTGTAGAGAAGGGTTTCTCCTCACCACGATCTGATTTGCTTGCGATCGAAGAGCCTTTGCAGTTTTGTTTGAACGGCTCCCCAATCTCGATTACCATGCGCTCCCCTGGTTCTGATCTGGATCTTGCCGTCGGGTTTCTTTTCACCGAGGGAATTATCACTGACGTGCGACAGATACTGTCGATGCGCGCCGAGTCCGGTGAAGATATGCCCGGAAACTCAGGCGACCGGGTGACAATCAGGTTACGGCCGGACATTGCCATTGATCCCGGACGCATTCGTCGAAACTTTTACACGAGCTCGAGCTGTGGTGTCTGCGGCAAACTCGCCATTGGAGCGATTGATGTCCGTCCCGCGTTTCAGATGCGGCAGTCTGGCCCGCAATTCCCCGCAGACGTCATCTATCGTCTGCCCGATCTGTTGAGGCGCGCCCAAGACACCTTCGACCGCACAGGTGGCATTCATGCGGCAGCGCTTTTCTCGCCTGAAGGTACTATGCTTGGTCTTCGCGAAGATGTTGGCAGGCACAACGCAGTCGATAAGCTGATTGGCTTTGCTCTGCGCGACGGCTCCGTGCCGCTTGGCGATTCACTGATTCTGGTCAGCGGCCGCGCTGGGTTCGAACTTGTGCAGAAGTCCATCATGGCTACGATTCCCGTGCTTGCCGCCGTCGGGGCCCCTTCGAGTCTTGCCGTGGAATTAGCGCAGCGTTTTGGCATGACGCTGGTGGGGTTCCTCCGCGACCAACGGTTCAACATCTATTCGGGCAGTTGGAGGATTGAATGAAACTCCGGAATCACTTTCGAATCGCCCCATGGAAGACTGCGCCAAACTGTGCTCCGATTGAAACAATCGCGAAATTCTCCGCGACCCAAACGTGCACCTGCTTAAAGGGGCCAATTTTCTTGCAACAATCCCTTTGTCTCGTTACTCCAACTGGAGAGGCGCTTGAACCATCAGTCGTCGGTCGTTAAGAAATGTGGTGGCCGCCGAGTTAACGATTGACGCAGCTCGTTGCACAAGCTAGATGGCTTGGCGCGTGCAATAGGAAAGAACGGCACTGGTCCTGAGGAGATATCTATGAAAATCGGCATGATCGGTCTTGGAAGGATGGGAAGCAACATGGCCCGGCGACTCATTCGCAAGGGGCACAGCTGCGTTGTGTATAACCGATCCCCACAACCAGTGAACGAACTGGTTAAGGAAAACGCGATTGGGGCGACGTCGCTTGCTGATGTAGTCAAGAAACTTGAAAGACCGCGAGCGATCTGGCTGATGGTCCCCGCGGCAGTTGTCGATGACACTATCGCCGATCTTTCCCCTCATCTCGAAGCCGGCGACATGCTTATCGACGGCGGCAACTCCTATTATGTTGATGATCTCCGCCGCGCAAAGCAACTCGCCTCTCAAAAGATCCACTATGTGGATGTCGGAACCAGCGGAGGAGTGTGGGGGTTGGAGCGAGGATACTGCATGATGGTTGGAGGCGAGACCGAGGTCATCCAATGGCTTGATCCGATTTTCGCTGCGCTTGCCCCTGGAATCGCAGCTGCTCCGCGCACCGGTGGGCGGGAAAAGATCGACGGCACCGCAGAACAAGGCTATCTGCACTGCGGCCCGAACGGCGCTGGACATTTCGTCAAGATGATCCACAACGGAATCGAATACGGAATTATGGCGGCGTACGCTGAAGGGCTCTCGGTTCTGCGCAGCGCAAACGTCGGCATACGAGCGAATGGCGCCGCCGACGCAGAAACTACGCCACTGCGCGACCCTGAGCACTATCAGTACGATATGAATCTGCGAGACATCGCGGAGGTCTGGCGTCGGGGAAGTGTGATCGCCTCGTGGTTGCTGGATCTGACCGCCGCGGCCCTCTTGCAGGATCCGGATCTTGCGAAATTTGCCGGTCGCGTCTCCGACTCTGGCGAAGGACGCTGGACGATTAAGGCTGCGATCGACGAAGCGGTACCAGCCCCGGTTCTCACTACCGCGCTTTACGAGCGGTTCAGTTCTCGCGGCGAGGCGGACTTTGCCAACAAGCTCTTGTCGGCAATGAGGTATGAATTCGGTGGCCATCTGGAAAAATCCGACGAGAAGTCGAAGGTGGCCTGAGCGGTAAATGGCGGGCCGAAGGATTGTTATCCGAGGAAGGCTCGCGGCGCTGTCCCCTATCACCGCGAGGCAGCCCGGGGACATCGAATCACGTTCCAGTTGCGGGCACTTGTAGGATCCCGGCTGCGATCGGCAAAGTGAAATGAAACGTTGCGCCCCGCCCGTTGTTCGCCGTGGCCCACAAACGCCCTCCGTGCGATTCCACAATGGAGCGGCTGATTGATAGCCCCATGCCGCTGCCTTGAGGTTTGGTGGTAAAGAACGCATCAAAGATCTGTTCGGTTTTTTCCTTGGGCAGCCCCACGCCATTGTCGCTGACCGAGATCAGCAGTTGACCATCCTGGCCCAGTTGCGTCTTGACCGTAAGGACCCCACCTGTTTCCTTCATGGCCTCAATAGCGTTGAGAATGAGGTTCATGAACACCTGCTGCAATTGCACACGATCTGCAGTGATCTTGGGAAGATCGGCAACAAGATCGGTGCGGGTCGAGATCGCATACTGGTTGGCCTCGCCGCGCAGCAATTCGACCATTTCGCGGATGATTTCGTTTACCTCGACCAGTTCACGCTGTGGAGGAGACTTCTTGTACAGCGACCGCAAGCGCTCGATGATCTCGGTCGCGCGAATCCCGTCATAGACGATTCTGCTTGTTGCTTCGATCGCCTCATTCACATCGGGCTGTTCCCGTTTAAGCCAGCGCAAGCAAGTCCGCGCGTTTGTCATGGCTGCCGCGATCGGGTGCTTCAGTTCGTGAGAAACAGAGGCAGCCAACTCTCCTAGCATGCTGACCCGGTTCACATGTGCAAGGTCCGCCCGTAGTTGCTCGCGCTCTTGTTCAGCGCGCTTGCGATCGTCGATGTCGGTTGAAACACCGTACCACTTGAGGACTTTTCCGTGTTCATCGCGTAGCGGAACGGCACGAGACAGGAACCAACGGTATTGACCGTCCGCTGCCCGCCGATAGCGCACTTCATTTTCGAAAGGCTCGCCACTCGCCAGAGACGCGCACCATTTCTCCCAGTGTCGTTTTAGGTCTGTGGGGTGAACGGCGTCTTGCCAACCCGAGCCAACCGTCCTCTCGTGGGACAAACCCGTATATTCCTGCCAGCGGCGATTTCCGAACTCATTCGACCCATCGGTCCGCGCGATCCATACCATCGTCGGCATTGCTTCAATGACGTCCCGAAGCTCTCGTTCACTCCGCCGGAGGTCCTCATAGAGAGTTTGAAGCTGCTGGGCGGCATAGTTGAAGGCGTTCCCCAAGAGAGCCAGTTCATCATTCCCGCGTAAATGGACCTGGTGCTGAAAGTCGCCTCTGGCCAACGCCTCAGCGCACGCAGTAAGTACGGAAAGCGGACCAGTGATGGTCCGAGTGACGTACCAGCCAAGTGCCGTGGCCGCGAGCAATGTCAGCAAAGCGGCCAACGGAACGATTATGAATATGCGTTGGCGCGCCTTCTGGGCATCTTCGATGGCTTTGCTTCTCTGCTGCAGTGCTTGTTGGTCGACTCTCTCCACCAGCAATGAGCTGAATTCGATCACAGCTGGGATCTGAATTGCCAGCCGGAGCTGAATGGCGTTCCATTCACCCGCGGTCGCCAATTGGACCGCTGTGTCGAGTTGCGAAAGAAGTGTCACTCGCAGACTGTCGAGCGCGGTAGATATGGGTGCGTCTTGCTCAACGTCGGGGGTTGCCCTGAGCATCTGCATGGCATCATCGACGTGCTGCAGGAATGTCTGTCGGATCGAGGCCGCTTCGCGGGAAAATTGGCGAGTGTCATGACTGCCGGCCAGTGCAGCCATACTATCCCGGAAGGTATCGACGTCGAGATGAACGCGGACAACGGCGTGAGATATCTGATCGGTCTTACTTACACGCTGCGCTGGAGCGTCTATTTGCCAGTATTGCCATACAGCTACTGAATCCGCAGCGATCATTAACGCAACGATCAACACGAAGCATGCGATCAAACGTAAGCGAATGCTCAGGTCGGTTCGGCGAAACAGGCTTCGAAACCTGCCGCGCGTTGCTTGGACCACCTTGATCGCATTCGCTTCCATGTTGACGTTCTCGTGCGGCGATGAGCCGCAACGTCCGTTTTTCTCTACCTTTGCGCAGCCGTTTTATCGAATGCCGCATTCGCGCCAACAGCTGGTGTTTTTAGCATCCGCTCTAATTCGTCTTGCAATTCGTCTGCTGCTTGTATCGCAGATTTTTTTCGGGTAAGAACCGCGTGTACTGCTTCCCAGTAGGCGCGCGACACGTCCGGATACATCTTTCCCGCCGCTCTCGACGGTCGCAGGACGATGCCTTTACGGAATACGTCTAGAATACGCAGGAACTGTGGATTGCTTGCCAGGAGCTCAGGCTCGTCATAGAGCTGAGATATGCTTGGCGCATCAGCCGTATTCTGGCATCTTCTTACCTGCTCTTCGCGGCTGCAGAGAAAGCGAACCAACATTGCTGCCTCACGTGAATGCAGCGAATGTCGCGAAACCCCGAAACCAGATCCTCCTAAAGTTGCGGCGATCCTGGAGGCACCGCTCGGAAGGGGAGCTATGTCGAAACGATCTCTTATTAGACAGCCTGGGGCGCGATCCGCAATATACTCACTTGCCCAGCTGCGCAGGAACGCCGCTTTTCCCGCTTGCCACATGTTGCCCGCATCCCATTCTTTATACTCGACCACTCCGGGGGGTGAAATGGAGCCTACCCAACGCGCCGCTCTGTCCCATGCACGAATGCTCTGCGGGTTGTTTACCGTGACCTTCCCATTCTCGTCGAGTATTGTTCTGCCGGCCTCCGACACTTGCCATTCGAGTGCGTTGCAGGTCAGAGCCTCGGAAGCTGCTCCTTCCCAAACGAAACCCCAGAAATCCTTGTTCCCATTCGCGCGCTCGCCAGACTGAATCCGCCTCGCCATGACTTCGAGTTCTTCCCATGTCTTCGGCGGTGTTCGATACCCGTATTTTCGCAGCAGATCCACCCTGTAAAACAACATCCCCTCGTTCAAGTTAGCCGGCAAAGCTACGAGCCGGCCGTTCACCGTGTTGTTCGCAATGAGCTCTGGAAAGTGCGCTCGAATCTCTTGTTCCGGAATATGCGCTCTAAGGTCGAGAAGGTTATCGGCGAGAATCCCGGGCCAGATCACGTCGATACCGTAAACATCTGGTACGTTTGCTCCACCCTCCAGTAGTTTGCGAAAGGTTGCCAGCTGCTCCGCCGCTGTCTCAGGTGCGGGGAGGAACTCCACCCGAATTCCAGTCTGCTGCGTGAACTGGGCTAGTTCTTCGTTGATACGACGCTGATACTCCCTGCTCGACCATGCCTGATCAATGAGAGTAAGGGTTTTCACAGGTGCAGACGGGCTAGTCTTGTGGCAGGCTAGCACCGCAAAGAAGACAAGGAGACAAACCCCTCCATGCGCAAACCGACGAACACGCCCCAGCCACGAGCCAGAGACTCGATTTTCGCGTATTCTGCATGGGTACGCCATCTGTCACCAGTCTTGGCGAACGCCCCGAATTACGATGATAGCCCACAGCGTTTCGATAGGAAAACACGCTCCAGTTTGGATGTACAAGCGGTACTGCTGTCTCTTCTTTTGTCACGCGCCACGTTAGCGTCGCTGAATATTGCTGCTTCGCAAACGCTCGGCTTGTTTCCTGTCTCGTCCTCCACGTGCTAGGCCAAGAACGTGCTACATCATGTCCGTGTCGAAATGTGGACAGAGAAGTGTAGCTTAGCAGCGGCGATTAGCCTCACCGATTGTGGTAGCCAGTGCAATCCCTCACGTACCACTGGTGCTTGGGGCTGAGCCTTCCTGCGCGATCCCCACCGCGCGGCAATTCAGAATGCGCGCTTTTGCAAATGTGCCAAAATCTATGGAACGGAAGTTGAGAAGCAGACATCTGATGTCGAAGAGATCAGAAAAGTCTCGAGCGTTTCCACAGCAAGAGCCCTTGATGGAAATTGCGGCAGATTCCGCCATGACAGTCCGACTCACACTGAACAAAACCAACGCCGGCAGAATTCAATTAGCCGTTCGGAGCACCAACGAGCGAGGTGGTATCGGCACAGGGTTTGCCCTCCCACCGTTCAATCCGAATGCCCTTCGGGAAATAGAAGACATTCTGCGCAGTTTGGGTGTGAATGAGGACCTGATTACCCAGAAGACTGCACTGCTGCGGCAAGTTGGGCCTAATGATCTGATAAAGGTACACGACGATGTCCCTATGAAAATGGGTTCGTAGTTTGAAAGGTAGGCCATTATTTCCTTTGCTACTGACTACACGAACTTAGGGGCGAGGCGCGATTCACAGCCACGGACGTTCGAGTGTATCGTCGGTCGGATCAAGAACAATGGTGAACTATGAGCAAACTGTCTAAGAAAGTGGCAATAGTGACGGGCGCGTCCAAAGGCATAGGCGCTGGCATTGCAACGGCCTTGGGAGCAGCGGGCGCACGCGTGGCAGTGAACTATTCCTCCGACCGGGAAGGCGCAAAACGCGTCGCTCAGGCGATCACCGACAACGGGGGCCAGGCAATCGCGGTCGGGGCCGACGTGTCCAAGGCCGCAGATGTCGTGCGATTATTCAAAGAAGTGGATTCGACGTTCGGAAGACTAGACGTTTTGGTCAACAACGCCGGTGTATTCCGTTTCCGTGCCGTCGCGGAGATCACCGAAGAGAGCTTTCACGTGCACTTCAACGTCAACGTTCTCGCGACAATTCTCACCGTGCAGGAGGCAATCAAGCGGTTCGGGGCGGACGGCGGCAGCATCATCAACCTCAGCTCAATCGTCGGCTCGCATCCGGTGCCGGGAGCCCTGCTGTACGCTTCCACGAAAGGCGCCATCGAAACGCTGACCAGGGGACTGGCGCTCGAACTTGCGC
>Ga0307478_10000511_pt1 | contig 39560 bp, 39 predicted proteins | sample atmos_gasesECM4C_2_FD_203713 | JGI IMG/M metagenome (GOLD analysis project Ga0307478, IMG submission 203713) | Hardwood forest soil microbial communities from Morgan-Monroe State Forest, Indiana, United States - atmos_gasesECM4C_05 | ecosystem: Environmental > Terrestrial > Soil > Temperate...
GCGTTATTCCTGCACCGCGTGGTGGCGGATCTTCCAGTCGAAAAACAGAGGTTGCTCGATCGCCTCCACCATTCGGACGACGCATTGGTCGGAAAGAAGGTGCTGGTCGTCGACGATGACGTGCGCAACATCTTCGCGCTGAGCAGTGTGATTGAACGCCGGGGCATGACTGTGATTACAGCCGGTACTGGACGGGAGGCAATCGCCAAGCTGGAATCGACGCCTGATATTGCCATCGTACTGATGGACATCATGATGCCCGAGATGGATGGATATGAGACGATGCAGGTGATCCGGCAGAACGCTTTGTTCAGGCGGCTGCCAATCATTGCCCTCACCGCTAAAGCGATGAAGGGAGACCGCGAGAAATGCCTCGAGGCGGGAGCGTCCGAGTATCTGGCCAAACCGGTCAACACGGAGCAGTTGCTCTCGTCGCTGCGCATGTGGCTTCACCGGTAGTAGTTGCCCAAGGCAGCATGTACGCGTGCCGAGAAGTACGTGGAGATAACTGATGGGCGGCAACGACAAAGTAAATATCCTGATGGTCGATGATCAGCCGGCCAAGCTGCTCAGCTATGAAGTTATGCTGGGTGGACTTGGCGAAAACCTGATAAAAGCGACTTCAGCGAAGGAAGCTCTCGAGAGCCTCCTTAAGACGGACGTTGCGGTTGTGCTCATGGACGTAAGCATGCCCGAGCTGGATGGTTTTCAGCTAGCTGCGATGATCCGGCAGCATCCGCGGTTCCAGAGGACCGCGATCATCTTTGTTTCCGCAGTCCATCTTAGCGATCTCGATCAGCTCAGGGGCTATGAACACGGGGCCGTGGATTACATCTCGGTTCCCGTGGTTGCGGAAGTTCTGCGTGCGAAGGTGAGAGTATTTGCCGAGTTGCACCGCAAGACGCGGCAACTTGAGATCCTGAATCACGAGCTGGAAGACCGAGTATCCGAGCGTACCGAAGAGCTAGCTGCCAAAGCAGAAATCTTGCTGCAGCTGAACACAGAGTTGGTGCGCAAGAATCAGGAACTTGACGCGATCGTGCGCACCGCTCCGGATATCATTTTCAGCCGCCAGAATGACGGTTCTCGAGACTACATCAGCGATCGATTTTACGACTACACCGGCGCTCTGCCGGGTTCGGCGAATGGATTTGGCTGGCTCGACTATGTGCATCCCGAGGACAAGGATCAGGCTGTGTCGCAGTGGATGCGCTGCGTGGAGGCCGGGACTAACTACGAGGCCGAATATCGCATGCGGTCCGCGGACCAAACGTACCGCTGGTTCCGAGCTCGCGCGGTTCCGATTCGAAATGATGAAGGGAAGATTGTCAAATGGTATGGCACCTGTTCCGACATTCATGACAGCAAAGTGCTGGAACAATCCATCCGCGATAACGCCGCTGAACTCGAGAAAAAGGTGGATAGAAGGACGGACGAATTGCGGCGGCTTTCCATCCGCCTCATGACCATGCAGGATGAAGAGCGCCGGCGGTTGGCACGCGATCTGCATGACGGGTTGGGACAGGAACTAGCCGTGGCGAAGATGGTGCTGGACAGAATGATGGTGCAAAAATCTGCTGAGCCGACAGACGGGGCCTGGACTCAGGCCAGCGCGATTGTGGATCGAGCCATTCAGCAGGTCCGCACCATGTCTCACCTGTTGCATCCGCCGTTGCTCGATGAAGTTGGTTTGCTCTCTGCGCTTTCCTGGTATGTCGACGGGCTGCGGAAACGCAGCGGTGTCGAAATTTCGCTAGATGTCCGCGCTGCAGAGTTTCCAAGGCTCTCGGCAGAGGTTGAGACTGCGGTGTTCCGAATTGTGCAAGAGGCCCTGACAAACGTCTTTCGGCATTCCGAAGCCCAAAAGGTCTGGATCACGCTCACTCAAACGGAAGGCTTAATCGTGGTGGCAGTGCGGGACGACGGCAAGGGAATCGGCAAGAGAATTGTTGAACTGCAACCGGATAGTGTTGGCGTGGGTATCGGTGGTATGAAACAACGTGCGAAAGAATTTGGCGCAGAGCTGCGGCTGACAAATGTTGATCCCGGAACTCTTGTCGAATTGACGATTCCCTGTTCTTCCGTTCTGCGAGAGCCAAACGCTGTCATGGAAGATGCGTAGGAGATGAACGTTCTTTCACTCCTGGTGTTACGAACATCCGCCGAATGACAGCAATCAATACCTAAAAAACTGTATTCGCTGCTATTTTCAACCTTAGCAAGACATCTAGCCCCTCCCGTACGACACTCCTACACATGTATCCCCTTGCCCACTTTACAGCGTGAACCGGATAGCGGCGAGACGAGGGAAAAGTTAGGTTTGATTCGCAAGGGGAATTCAAACAAATTGCTCGCTTCGAGCATGGAAGAAGAGGTCGGCTCATGACAAGAATTAATTCTGCATTACCGAGATTTCTCGCAGTGCTCGGCGCTGGTCTAATGATTTTCGGCAACGTGGCTTGGTCCGCCGATGATAAGGATGTATCGGATATCGATAAGCGCCTCGATGCGTCTGCCAAGGTTTTGACCGAGATTATGGATACTCCGGATAAAGCCATTCCAGACAAGGTGATGAGCGACGCAAAGTGCATCGCGGTCATCCCGTCGATGGTGAAGATTGCGATCGGCATTGGCGGCAGCCATGGCAAGGGCGTGGCCACGTGCCGTACGGAAGGCGGAATGTGGAGCGCTCCGGCGCCCATCACGATCACCGGCGGAAGCTGGGGATTGCAACTTGGCGGGCAGGCCGTGGACATCGTGATGGTCGTGATGAACGACCAGGGGATGCAACACCTGCTCTCAAGCAAATTCAAGATTGGCGCTGACGCTTCGGCGGCCGCAGGGCCTGTGGGCCGTGACACTGGCGCCGATACGGACTGGAAAATGAGAGCGGAGCTGCTGACCTACTCCCGCGCTCGCGGACTCTTTGCAGGAATCGATTTGAACGGCACAGCGGTGACACAGGACAAAGACGAAACCAGAATTCTATACGGAAAATTCCTGCCGTTCAGCGACATTCTGGCGGGGAAAGTCCACGCTCGCGAGTCGAGCAAGCCGTTTCTGGCGGCTGTAAGGAAATATTCGGGACAGGCGAGGACGGAACACGGTGAATTGAAGCCCTCAGCCGGAACGCCGGTAGCTGGCAGTCGGTGAAGTTAAGTTTTGGAAGGTTGTTACGGACCGGTTCTTGGGAACTGGGCCGATGTTCAAACGGAGTAACAACTTAAGGAGGCTTTTTCATGTCGACAATTCTGCTAATCGTTCTTGTGCTGTTGTTGCTGGGCGCTCTCCCGGCCTGGCCGTACAGCCGGGGATGGGGATATTACCCCAGTGGAGGACTGGGTCTGGTGGTCGTGGTCCTACTCGTTTTAGTTCTGGCCGGTCGACTGTGAGTCCGCGGTTCTCAACGGTGTGTTCGGACCGAGCATTCGTGAGGGGAAATAGTGGGAATGCGGTCCCACTATTTCTCATCTGTTTTGAAAGTCGCTCTCGGGTTAGTTGATGCAACTTTCATTCCCTTGCTTAGTGAAGTTTATTAGGAGCCAGGAGCGCCAATGTCCAGCAATCAGAGTTCTCGCCACGGGGCAAATACATTCTACCCAGGTTCTTCCGCGTCTTCTGCAGCGGTGCTCGACCGGCGGTACGCGGTTGGTGCGCTTCCGGCACGGCCAGCGCAACCGAGGCCACAACCACGGCTAAAAGCTGAGGCACCGGAAGCGATTTGGGGACAGTTCAACAACTATCGATCCAATGGTCTGGCGGGCTCCGCAGCCGTTCACATCATCCTTCTGGCTCTCATTTTGGGCACCGCGACATTTGGCCACCAGGTGGTGCAGCGCGTTCAGCCGCACGAGACTGTGACGCTGATCGCCCCGTCTCCGGACTCTTACGCCCTTCCTGTCGCGAAGAAGATCGCAAGCGGCGGCGGCGGCGGCGGCGAGCACGATGTGTTGCAGGCTCCGAAAGGACGCCTGCCAAAACTTGCGATGGAGCAGATTACGCCTCCTCAGATTGTCATTCATAACCAACATCCAAAGCTTGCTGTGGAGCCGACAGTCGTTGTGCCTCCGCAAGTTCACCTGGCGCAGAACCACATGCTCAATTTGGGCAATCCGTTAGCTCTCCCGATGCCGTCCGCTCCTCCCTCAAATGGAACCGGTTCGGGTGGCGGCATTGGCTCGGGATCGGGTAGCGGAGTGGGCGTGGGTCGCGGACCTGGTGTGGGTTCGGGCAGCGGTGGCGGTATTGGCGGAGGAGTATTCAAGGTGGGCGGAGGTATTTCTGCTCCTGAGGCGATAACGACACCGGATCCGGAATATACCGAAGAGGCTCGCAATGCTAAGACTCAAGGAGTGTGCGTACTCGCGCTGATCGTGGACGAGAGTGGAAATCCTCGTGACATTCGTGTAGTTCGTGGCCTGGGATTCGGCCTTGATGCCCGCGCCGTTGAAGCCGTCAAGCAATGGCGATTCAAGCCCTCGTTGAAGGATGGCCATCCGGTCAACGTGCAGATCAGCGTGGAAGTTGGATTCAAGCTCTATTAAGTGGTGTGCCTTGAAAATAACGATTTCTTAGATTCGAGGTTTGGTTCGAATCTCCTATCGTTTGGCGTTCGAATAACCGCCACGCCTGTTCGGGTGGTGGCTTCTTTTTGGATCGCAGGTTCATCAGCTGGAACTGTCAGAAAGATGCGCTCTAACACTTGTTTGCGCAAAAAGTTTCGTCTGCAGTCTCAAAGATTTAGGCCTCATAAGTTAACTCTAAGAGTTGTACAGCAAGTCTCGGGGGCAATTACAGGGGCATCCTGATGTGCGGCGCGAGGCCAAATCGCTAATCTCGTTTTGGAAGTTGAAGCTCCCAGTTACCAAAATGGATAAGCACTCTAGTTTGACCTTAAGGAGACTCCAGTGGCCACTTGTGTGATTTCCGCGACTGCAACCAATCTGATTCCGGCGGGCGAAGCAGCCAGCCGCCCCGAAACCCCCGAACGCAGCCTCGTGCAGCGCGCCCAGCAGGGCGATGAAGAGGCTTTTGGCATGCTCTTCCAGGCTCACAAGAAGCGTGTATTTTCCGTATGTCTTCTCATGACGAAAGATACGGCAGATGCAGAGGATCTCACGCAGGAGGCTTTTCTGCAGGTATTCCGATCCATCGGTTCTTTCCGCGGCGACTCAGCTTTTTCCACTTGGCTCTACCGCGTTGCCGTGAACACCGTGCTGATGAAGCTGCGTCGGCGCAAGTCGCCTCCAGTCCTGTCTCTCGATGAGCCAGTCTCGGCCGAGTCGCCGTCTCTGCGGCGCGATGTAGGGAAAGCCGACCCGAGTCTTAGCGGCGCGATCGATCGTATCGCGTTACGCCGCGCCATGCAGGAATTGCCTGAGGGATGCCGGCAGATCTTTTCGCTGCATGAGGTCCAGGGATTCCAACATCACGAAATCGCCAAGATCCTTGACTGCTCGGTCGGCAATTCGAAATCGCAATTGCACAAAGCGAAAATGAAGATGCGCGACCTATTGTTCCCCAAGCGGAGAGTGCTGCGGCGATCCACTGCTAACCCAGTCGCAGAATTTTCTGCTTCCGACCCATCTATGATCGGCTCACACGTAAGCGCGGTATAGGAAGAATTGAGCTGGGAGCTGAAGGGCAGGCAGAACGACACGAACGAGACACTAGGAAATCAGAGAGGACAAAGTTGTGGGGTTAGCAGCCATTGTGGTGGTGGAAACGGGGACCGCAGATTCTTATCCGGCAGCTCCGGCAGACACGAAAACAAAGCAAAAAGCTAAAGCTGGAGTGGGTGAACCTCTTCCCTGCGTAGAAATTATGGGGCGTTCCATGCTGGAGCGCACCATCGAGCGGTTTGTGCACGCCAATGTAGAAGTTGTCACAGTGTTGATGTCCGGCGACGCGGCCTGGGCCGCGCAATCGACCAGAAACGCACACGACAGAGTGAAGTTTAAGAGTGTGTGTGATATTGGCTCAGCAATTGGGAAGGAAATAAGAGAGTTTTCGCAAAGCGGTATCGACCACGCTTTCATTGTTTCTGCAAATGTATATACGGAAACTGATTTATTTGATTTCTACTCTTTCCATCGTGAGTCCCAGCAGAGGGCGACGAAAGCGATAGATCGTGATGGTCGCTTGGGATTTGGCATAGTCGATTGTGGGAAGGCTCTCGAGATAGATATTGAGAACATCCTCATGCGTGGCGAAGGGGCTGGCAGTTCGTACTTTGTTCGGGAATATGTGAGCCAGCTGAACCACACTCGTGACCTGCGCCGCACAATTACGGACGCGCTAAATGGGCGGTGCGCAATGCGTCCTGCTGGGACGGAAGTCAAGCCTGGGGTCTGGGTCGATGAAGGAGCGCAAGTTCACAAGCGCGCGCGAATCGTAGCGCCGGCATACATCGGCCGGGGATCGAGGATTCGGCAGGACACCGTGATCACGCGCTGTAGCAGCATTGAGAAGGACTGCTACGTGGACTGGGGAACGGTGATCGAAGACAGTTCGATCCTTTCTGATACACATATCGGAATTTCCGTGGATGTCTGCCATGCGATTGCAAATGGAAACAAACTTCTGAATCTGGAGCGCGATGTGGTGATCGAGATCTCTGATCCGGGCGTGATGCGGTCCACTAGTCCGGTCCGAAAACAGCCGCGGAGCACAATCCATCCAGAGGAAGAGCGGGTTATTGTTGCCGACTTGCAAGAACAAAAGCTTTCAACGCCAGAACCTTGGCAGTTAGGAACAAATCCTATTCAGGGGTGAATGATATGTGCACCAGGGGGCCTGTGATCGTAATGGAGCTACCAGAAAAACTGAACCATTTAGAAGGAACGACGTTTCTGGCGGAAATGAAACCGCTGCTGGAAAGCGATCGTCCCCGGATGGTTTTGGATTGTTCTCAAGTGCAACACATCGACAGTGCCGGGATCGAAGTACTGCTTGAGAGCATGGAAGAGGTGATGAAACGAGACGGGGATCTCAAGCTGGCTGCGCTCTCGCCCTCCTGTGCGGCGATTCTTGAACTTATGCGGGTCGATCGGTTATTTGAAGTGTTCGAGACCGCCGACGAAGCAGCACGAAGTTTCCGTGCGATAGCAGCGCCTGAGGTTGCACAGACATTGCCTTGGTATTCTGGCGGATATGGAATTACAGACCTTAAGACTGCGAGTTGATCGCTCATCGGTTATGCCGGAGGCAAACAGTGGGAACACAAAATAGCTTGGTGCGCGCGGTCGTGTACGGGTTGCTGGTCTCTGGGTTAGCGGGGGCTGTGCTGCCGGTTAGCGCACAGCAGCCAGCTAATCCAGAGAAGAATGTAGAGGTCGCGAATTCGGTTGAGCCGGGACGAACTTCCCTTACGGAACTGGCAGCGGAACAAGCCAAAGTCGAAGGGCTGCCGGATAGTCCCGGAGCAAATCTTGCAAACCAGAAGTCGGAAGGCGCGGGCTTCGCAACGCTCATGGTCGCGCAGAATCAGGCTTCCCAGTCTCAGTCAACCCAGGCTCAGTCGCCCCAGCCTCGGTCGCCCCAGACTTCGTCGAGCTCAACTCAGCCTAACCAGAATTCTGCACCCGAAGCTCAGAAGCCAGTTGGAACGGCTGCCGCGGAGGCTCCTCACACAACTGGGGTTGCCGCATCGCAACCGGCCGGCGTGGCAATTGCGCCAGCGAAACAGCACAGGGTTCGCACTATTGTGATCAGAGTTGGAGCGATTGTGGGAGCAGGAGTGGCCGTCGGGACGGTGATTGCACTAACCGAAGGGACTTCGAGTAAGCCGCCCGGGGCTCATTAGATTCTCGACCGTGGGATCGAATGCTCAGATGGTGTCGCCGAGTAACTTAAGTGAAAATTGTGAGTTTTTCGGGAATCGATGGGGCAGGGAAGAGCACCCAGATTCACGCCCTCGAGACGTGGCTTCTTGAAGCCGGTCTACGCGTAAAAGTACTCACGTTCTGGGATCATGTTGTCGTGCTCCAGAAGTTCCGAGAGTTTATGAGCCATGCGGCGTTTAAGGGTGATCGAGGGATTGGGAGCCCGGAGAAGCCTCTGAACCGGCGCGATAAGAACGTCAGCTCCTGGCCTCTGAACGCGGTGCGGACGTGCCTGTATTTCTTGGACGCTCTGAATGTGCGCCTCATGATCCGTGGGATACGATCTAGCGACGCCGATGTGGTGATCTTCGATCGCTATATCTACGATGAGCTGGCGAATCTTCCGCTTAAGTCGTTGCTGTCGAGGATGTTCATACGGTTCCTCCTCAAGTTGACGCCTACGCCAGATGTATCCTTCGTCATCGATGCCGATCCGGTCGCGGCGCTAGCGCGGAAGCCGGAATATCCATTGGAGTTTCTGCGCAGGAACCGTGAAGCCTACCTAACCTTGAGTTCTCTCTCGGGTGCGATTACCGTGGTTGACCCGCTACCGGTCGAAGAAGCAGAGAAGAGAATCCGCGAATCATTCCTGCCGACCGTATTCGTTCCGGAACAGCGATTGGCGCCGACCGGGTCGCTCTAATTTCAAAACTATTTTCTGCATACGATCTTCTTGAAAAGGCGATCCTTCCGGCTCATCGAAGAGCCAACATCTAGTGCGGCGACGACATCGAACCTGAAGCGGTTGTTATCCGGAGCCCGGAGAAGGAATGAAAATCTGTCTGGTCACCACTTTTCCCCCCAGCCAGGGAGGACTAAGCGAGTATGGACTGCACCTTGCCGAGGAGTTGCGCAGCAATCCTTTTATCAGCCTGACGATTCTTGCTGACCGTGTCGCCACGGATCAGCCGGAGCTTGAAGGCTTCTCGGTTAATCGTTGCTGGTCTTTTGACGATCCTTTGAGTTCGATTCGGCTTGTAAAAGCACTCAATGAATGCAAGCCCGATGTGGTGTGGTTCAATCTGCTCTTCAGCACATTTGGACGTAATCCGCTGAACGCGTTCCTGGGTCTGTTGACGCCGCTTTTGGCGCGCTTGAGCGGTCGCTACACGCATGTTACTTTGCACCACCTGATGGACACCGTGGATTTGAAGGATGCGGGCGTAAAACATCCCCGCGCTTACCGTCTGGCGGGTTCCGTTGCCACGAGAATCCTACTGCTTTCGAATTCCGTTTCCGTTCTGATGCCGGGATACCGCAAGATTCTTTATGACAAATATGGCCGTGACAATGTTCATCTGCGGTCCCACGGTGTTCTGACGCGAAAACCTGAATACCCGGATTTTTCCCGGCGGGGAAATCCGGAACATAGGATTCTGGCCTTTGGTAAGTGGGGAACCTACAAAAGGCTTGAACTTCTGCTCGATGCCTTTAAAATTGTGGCGGACGCGCTCCCAAATACCAAGCTCGTCATCGCCGGTGGGGACCATCCCCAAGCTGCGGGATATGTGGAATCGGTGAGGGAGAGCTGCGCAGGGAATCCGGCGATTGAGTTCACCGGATACGTACATGAAGACTTGATACCCGGTCTTTTCCAGCAAGCCTCTGTTGCGGTCATGCCCTATTCTTCGTCGACTGGTTGCAGCGGGGTTGCACACCTCGCCTGTGCATACGGTGTACCGATTGTATGTGCCGATCTTCCGGATTTTCGCCAGATGGGCGATGGTGAAGAACTTGCCATTGAGTTCTATAAACCCGGAAGCGCGCCCGACCTGGCAGAGTGCCTGATCAATTTCCTAACAAACCCGGAAAAACAGCTGGCCATGGGGGTTCAGAATTTCTCAACCGCTCTTCGCATGACGATGCCGACCATCGTCCAAAAGTACCTGCGCCATTTTGAGTTGGCGCAAAGAACCGACGCGTTGCGACAGGTAACAAGATTCCGAAGGCTGCCGAAGTGGATGCCATCGAAGGCATTCCTGTTAAGACTGATGACGCGGAAATCGAGTGGATGGATTTACCGATCGGCCAATCATGGCACGGCAAGTTATCGAAATGCGCGGAACAACTCGCGTGTGCGTTTATTGAACGACGACGCTAACGGTGGTAGAGAGCTGACTCGCACTGGAATTCCCTTGAATGGTAACGGAGTAATTGGTGGCAACGGGCACAGCTACGGCAGCGCTTTGGCTCGTCCCCATCTTGTTTCGGCCACAGGAAACGGTAACCATTCCGATGCCGAGCAGCGCGACCAGAGCGAGAACTCGCGAGCTGCGCTGGTACGGGACCTTTCGCATGAAGGCAAGACCGGCAACTCCGAAGGGTAGCAGCCAGCCAGCATGGATCGGTACCGCCTGGCTTGGCTGAAGCAAGGTTCTCCCTACGACGGAAGCTGCGGAAATCGTAAGAACCGAAGTAGCAGTGCCCGCGCCGGGAGTGATGGTGCTCGGGAAGAACGAACAGTTCAGAGTGCTCGGCAGACCACCGCAGGAAAGAGCGATGGGATTGTTGAACGCACCCGATTGCGATCCGGCAGAGACGGTGAAGGTTCCTGTTTGTCCGGCTAGAATTGTGATGGACGCAGGAGAAGCCGAAAACAATAGTGGCGGCGGTGGCGCGGGTGGCGTAGGTGCCCCTCCGCTGGCAGTACAAGACGGAGTGTAATCGACCACACTCGTGATCTGATTTGCCAGGTCGGGCTTACCCACGGCCTGTACGAACAACTGATAGTTTCCAGCGGGAATCGCGAAGCCACATAAATTCAGCGAATGAATTCCGGCCGCGGAATCCGTCAAAGACATCAGGTTCTCACCGTCGGAGCTAATGTATACGGAATAATGGTCGACCGTATTCTCATTCCCGTTGATCGTCCACTGCAGAGCATTCGCCGCAACTGAAGCCGAAAGCGTTAGACAGTTATCGATTCCCGATTCAATCTCCGTGGCTTCTTCGTAGTCATTCCACGTTACAAGCTGCAAGTCGGGTAATGGTTTTCCCGAGTTATAAATCTCATTAATTTCAGAAAATGTTTGCAGCCAGGTCTGACCGCATTGCTGTTTCATGATGCGGTTCGATCCCCAGGACGCGAGAGTATCGTTGAACCCTTTGTATGTTGCGCCCATCGTTTCCTCCGAGGGAAACGACATTCCAGCATCGTAGAAACTGGACAGGTAATCGATTCCGTAATCGGTGGTCGTCGGCATGACCCAGGAATAGCTGCCACCGCTGAGGGTGTGACCGAATCCGTTGTTGTTCTGAAACAGAAATAGCGGTTGTGTGCTTAGCGCAGCATTCACCGCGTTCCAGTCGATCGAATAAGAGAGGTCGATGTTGAAGTTTGTGACCACCGGCTGTCCCTGGCTGGTCATATACGCGGGCGAGGGAAAATACTTATGCTCAATGTATTGAAGCTGACTAATCAACGCCTGCTGAGGTGAACAGCCGGAACAGGAATCCCATTCGATGGCTCCCTGATCGACCATGATGGCGAAGGTGAAACCCGGGTGGTTCTCGGCCTCGGCCATGACGAGTTGCGTAGCCCGATCCATTGCATTGTTTGGCCCATACCAGTCAATGATGACGCCGTCAATGCCGCGGCTGATCATGTCGGTAATCTGCCTCTTGACTTGTGCCGGGTCAGTGGAACTGTATCCGATATTCATGTGGTTCGACTCACCGAACCATAGCAGAAGGTGAGCGTAGACCTTCGTCGTCGCGCCGGAATAAAGCAATGTGTGAACGTCAACCTTGCTGATATTCCCAGCGCCGCGGTTTCCATTCGACTGATTCGTAAAACTATTCGCGGCACTCGTATTGTTGCCGGTTTGAGCGCTGAGCGTCGTGGTTGGAACAATGTAAGACGAGGTAGCCGAACACACGTTCGATATCGCGAGGAGCAGAACTGCCGAAAGAGGTAAACGAAGCATTGGTCCTCAGGGGGCGTTGGGGGTTGAGGATCGTGCACGAGCTGTGGCCGCAACGAAGAAGGCGCGCCCGCCTATAAATTTCCTCGTTACTGGCCGATCTTTCGATCTGGCTTGACTTGATCTAGCTGGGAACGGGGTCAGCTTACGGTTGAAACGCGAGGAGCGGAAGATAACATTCGTCTAAGAACCTAAGTGCTACGACCTGCGAGCCGTTGTTCGAGCCGCCGAAATCTTTGGGATAAAACGAATCGGACCCTAGTCATTTCAGTGAGTTAAGGCCGCGAGATGAATGGAGTGCTAGGAAAATCTACGCCAACATTTCGGCGATGAAAGTCATCCTAACTACGCCTTTCAGTGTCACTCACATCGCGGGGTGCATAGGATTGCCAACAGAAAAGTTGTGCAGGATTTCCGTCGCATCGACGGCAGCCTTGTCGCTGGTGCTGTGCGGTTGCCAGGGGCTGAGGAGTGGTTCCGGGAACATTCAGGCCGTGAATCACATTATTGTCATGGTGCAGGAGAATCGCTCTCTTGACACTTACTTCGGGCAACTGCCCGCCTATTGGGCGGCGAACGGTTTTCCTTCCCAGCAATTCGATGGACTGCCGGCGAACGCCTCGAATCCGGCGTACAACGGGACAACTACTCCCGGGACCGCTACGGTTTCCGCCTTCCACATGGCAACCGAATGTATGGATAATCTGAGCCCATCGTGGGATGAGAGCCACGAAGACTGGAATTTGCAGGAACCAACTTCGAGCACTGCGCTGATGAATGGTTTTGTTTATAACGCAGCGAAATTTGCGATCGATGAGAATTCCGGAGGTGCGAATCCGCCTTTCAGCGACACTCAGGGCCTCCGCTCTATGGGTTACTACGACTGGACGGATTTGAATTACTACTATTACATGGCGTCGAATTTCGCCACATCCGATCGCTGGTTTTCTCCAGTGATGGACCGTACGCAAGTCAACCGCATGTATCTTTTCGCCGCGACGTCGCAGGGTTATGCGTATCCGCCGGGTACAGATGCCTCGGATAATGCGCCGCTCACTGCTCAAACTATCTTCGACGCGCTCAATACCGCGGGAGTTTCTTGGAAAATCTACGCGACCGACGATACGTGCCCAACCGGCGTAACAGGCGACAGCATGCCAAGAGGGGGATCGAGTTCCGAAGAAAATTCCGGCGCGAATCCTTCAGCCACCTCCACGGGATACTGCACTTACCTCACGCAGTTTAAATCTTACTCGCCGCCGAATCCTATGCCCGCGAATGTTGTGTCGGGATCGCAGTTTTTGAGCGATGCGCAAGCGGGAACTCTTCCTTCCGTGTCATTTATCGAGCCTGGATATAAGTCTGGACGCGACGAACATCCCAGCAGCGGCACCGATATTCAAACCGGCGCAGCTTACGTGCAGACGCTGATCGATGGACTCATGAACAGCCAGTCCTGGAATGACTCGGTGTTTATTCTTACCTACGACGAAGCGGGAGGAACCTATGATCACGTTCCTCCGGCGCCGATGCCCAATCCTGATGACATCGCTCCGATCGATCTGATTCCCGGCGACATTTGTACCACTTCAGGAGGAGCGAATTGCGATTTCAACTACACCGGATACCGGTTGCCACTGATTGTGATTTCGCCGTTCACCAAGAAGAATTACGTGTCGCATACGGTCGCGGACTACACGGCCATGCTCAAGTTCATTGAGACAAGGTTTAATGTTCCGGCTCTAACGAAGCGCGATGCGGGGCAAATGGATATGACCGAGTTCTTCGACTTCCAGAATGTGCCGTGGGCAACGCCACCGACTCCGCCGGCGCAAGTCACGAGCGGAGTTTGCGATTCCCAGCAACTTGGTTATCCGTGAGTATTACAGGTCTTAGGTTTCAGGTCTTAAGGTGTTAGGTCCTGGGCATCAGGTGTGAGGATCAACAAACTAGAAACCCAGGGCCTAAGACCTGACACCCAAGACATGAGAACCACTTTTCTCTTCTCTACTGATTTCTCGCGTTTACAGTAACGCTGCGCGCCACGTACCTGTTTCCATCAAAGCGAGTCATGACCATGACATCGTCTCCCTCCCGCAGATCGCCGTCGACGCCGGAAACGGAGGGATCGAAGTAGACTTCGTAGGTTTTGCGATCAGTCGAAGAGTTAAGAATCAAAAGCCCTAGCCGCAGGTCCAAGGCCGTAATACGACCCGAAAATGCGAAGCTAGCCCCTGGAACCGCCAGTACGGAGACCTCGCTCGCGGTATCGCTGCCATTCTTCTGCGGTCCGAACTTTACTGAGACCAGAGTTCCGGGCACGATGTCGGCTGAAGAAGCCTGATGGTCACCCTTTACAAGCCGAGTTTGTGAGGTGAGGCGAATCTTCAGTGGCCGTGGAGACAAAAGATCGCGCAATACTAATTCATCCCCGCGATAACTGACTACCGCACCTTGACTCTCACCTGCTGCAGTCTTGGAATGAATCCGAATCGTTCTAGCAAAAACAACGCTGCCATCGAGCTGCGTGTCGACAGAAATACGGTCTCCCTGATGCAAATCGGAGGCCGATGCCGTGGCACTCCCGAGATAAATATGGGTGCGCGGATCGAAAGCGAAAGTCATTTTGCCGCCGCCAAATACCCGCACCGTAAGCCGGTCGCGCACGCGGTCGAGTTTCTCAACGGTTCCACCAATTAGACTTGCGTTGGCGCGAGGTAGCGGAGTGGGATCCGGGAGCAGGCTGGCCGGATCGATAGTTGTGTCTGGAGTATTGTCGGCCGTTGTATCTGGGCCGTTGGCAGTCAGCCCGGCGCTGTCGCTTGGTTGTGGAGTTGTGACTGAATTTGTCGGGACAGACACCGCAGGATCGCCGTAAGGGGTTGCAGATGGGGTCAAAGGCACGTTCTGAGGCGGGATCGTCTGCCCAACAGCCGCGTAGCAAAAAACTGCACAGAGCAGGGTTGTAAGCGAGATTCTAGGCACAATGCGATGCATGGTTTTCTGTCTGGCGCTTCTTCGACGCACGTCTAGGATGCCAGTAAAGGGGTTAAAGGTAGCCATATACGTATGAAAAAAGGCCAGAATCGCGCCAAACGTAGGCCGATTCCTGGCATCAAACATTTGCTTTCATCTTTAAGGTTGAGGAGTCTCGGCATGTCTTGGAAACAGTGGGCGTTCGTGGGGATCGTTTGCGGCGGGATGGCGTGGCCGGCGGGAGTGCGGGCCAGCGACATCAAGATCACACTGCCCAAGCGCAGCCCGATGACTCCAGTCCAACGACTAAACCAGGAAGGTGTGCGAGAAATCGGCAAACACGCCTACGAGAAGGCTGAGACGCTCTTTTATAAAGCCTACTTATTGGATCCGGACGACCCCTTTACGCTGAATAATCTTGGTTATGTTTCAGAATTGCAAGGGCAGCTGGATCGGGCGCAGAAATTCTACGAGTTGGCCGCCCAGCAACATACCGATGCGGTGATTGCGCACGCCAGTTCGCGCCGGGTAGAAGGGCAGACTGTGAGTGCCGCGCTGGCAATTCCTGACCAGCAGCTGCAAATTAATCATGAAAATGTGGAAGCGGTGCGGTTGCTTTCAGCAGGCCGAGCCCCTGAGGCCGACCTGCTTTTGCAGCAGGTTCTGAAGCGTGACCCGAACAACGTTTTCAGCTTGAACAATATGGGGGTCACGAAGGAAATGGAGGGCGAGACGCAGGCGGCTCTGAAATATTATGACTCGGCTGCCGCTGTTAACTCCGACGCGATCGCCATGGTCACGCTGGATCATTCATGGCGAGGGAAGCCGGTGAGCACGATGGCGTCGCAAAATGCGCGGAGCTTGCGCAATCGCCTCGAAGCCGAAAAAAACGTCGAAGTCAGAATTGCTGAATTAAATCTGCGTGGAGTTTCGGCGCTCAACCGCAACGATCTCAAGTCGGCTGAGCAAGACTTCCGCAGCGCATACGCGCTCGATCCTACGAATGCGTTTGCGCTGAACAACATTGGATACCTGGCGGAAATCGAGGGGGATAAAGAGACAGCGCAGTTCTTTTACGAGAAGGCACAGGCGAGCGGGTTGAATATGCGGGTTGGATTGGCCACTCGGCGCTCTGCTGAGGGTCTCAACTTATCCCAAGTCGCGTCGGATAGCGACAACAAAGTCGAAGCCGAGGTTACCCACGAGCGAAACATACACCGCCAGCAACGCGAACCGATTTTGCTGCGGCGCAGGGATAATTCCGTGATAGAGGAACCAAGTGCACCGCCGGCGAGTAACACGCCGCCGCAATCGCAGCAGTAATCGAGAAGTGGCCTAGCCTGGCTGACTAAACATCCTTACTAGAACTAGAATGCAGTCCCGATTTTCGCGCAGCTCGCAGATTACTTAAATTTCTTCTTCCTGGAAACGTCCGATATCAGATTCCGGATGGTAGGAGAAGTAAATCACAAGATTCTTGAAATAGCGCAGCAGCGTATTCACGTTCGTGGCATACCAGCAGCAGCGCGTCATATCGGGCGAGAATCCACAAATAAAACGGAAGCCGGTTAACACCGGACCACCGGGTACAAGCATGGCTGCCGCCATACGATGGTTGCCATCGAGAATCGTCAGAGGACTTGTATTGTCGATCCCGATGAGAAGCACGGCCGGATCGACTAAGTTTTCCTGAACCGAGGAACTGAGAAGGCGAAGCTTGCCAAGAAAACTGTCATTGAAAGAGCCATCCAGTTTCTGCCGAAGGCGTTCCACCACGTCAGTCAGGTAGAAATTTCCCTGCGCCACGCGCCGCCACTGCGCCCTGGGAAAAAAACGAATGCGCGCCAGATCGTCGGCGGTTAATTCCACCTCGTACCACTTGGTGTCGGCTGGAAGCTCACGCCACATCGCACCGCGCCTGAGAAACAGCAAAGCCTGCCGCAGGGCGTTTTCCCGGGAGCTGTTGAGATTTGGGCTCCTGACGAGAGCGTCGAATTCCCGCCGATACTCGTCGAATTCCGAGTGATGAAATTCGCTCCTCAGAAATTCAGCCATCACTTCCTCTTCGGTCATCAGACGGCGGAGTTTCAGACTCGCATAGATGGGCAGAGCCCGCGGAGTGAATTGACGCCGCAACAACGGAATCATAAGCACGAAGAGCAACGCAATCATCAGCACGAACTGCACCAGGATCACTTGCCGAAGGGTCTGGTGAAGAATATAAATTCCCAAGGCTAATGCGCCGCTGAATGCCAGCTGAACCCAGCTGGTATTCGCGATCTTGCGCGACATTTCATAGGTGATAATTACCGAACCGAGCGAATAAATGCCGGTGGTGATGGCGTAGAGGATCAACAGAGGAGCGAGCGCTCCGTAGTTCCCAAGTTCGAAGTGAGCGCCGAAGAGTATTTTCCAGAGGAAACTGGGCACGGCCCACAGACCGAAGATCAACACTGTGAGAATGAGAAAGACCAGCAGCAACGAAGTGAACAATACCGGATGGCCTTCGCCTTCATCGCTCCCGGCGCCAGCCGAGACGGGAAACATCGTGTTCACCACGGACCATGCGCACATATTGACCAGGCGGCCGACCAGCGCAACGGCCGCGTAAAATCCAGCCTCCGCAGGAGGGAAGAAATGCTTGACCAGAACGATGTCAAAGTTGTTGATGATGGTCTGGCCTGAGAAAAAAACAATCGCTTGAAGTCCTTCTCGAAAAGAGATGGAAATCCCTCGAAAGCTGAGAGCGGTCAGTCCGGGGCTGGGTACTGCGGCAAAATAAGAAACGATTACGGCGATCACGCTGGCAAGAACAGCGCCTTTGACTCCCATGCTCAGTTCAATGAGAAGAACCGCTCCACCTAAGCGAACCAATCCTTCCAGCATGAAATTGAGCGAAAGTGGCGCGAAGGCATGAATGCCTTGTATGTAACCGCGGCGCACTCCGAGAGGAATATAGAAAGCCGTCCCCAGAGCCAGAAGCCTTATTAGAGATCGATCAGGCAAATTCAAGTACGTGGCGATCGGGCCCGACGCCAGAAATAACAGCACGCCAATCGCTATTCCCGCTACCCACGAGCGCTCGTGCAACTTGGCGAACACGCTGGCCTGTGATTCTGGAGAATCGCTCTTTGCCACATATTTCGCGCACACGACCTGAAAAGAGAGCGTGATGCCGGACATCAACATCAGGATCGTGTAAACCACCGTGGCGTGGGCAAATCCTGTTGGACCGAGGAGACGGGCGGTGACTACGTTGTAAACGAGGTTGGTGACTCCGACGAGTCCGGAGCCGACTAGCAGCGTGAGGCTGCCGCCGAGAAGCTGAGACTTCAGCGTCTTTGTGTTTGCGGGAGCCGTCCTTGGGAGAGTTTTAACCAGCGGCGTCTCCGCATCGCTCTGGATGGAGTTGGTCATCGAAAGTCAGCAGGTTTCAAAATAAGTTGAAATGGATGATTGGAAGAACCGTCGTTTTTGTCGAATTGTCGAAGCTGTAAAAGGTTTGTTGCTGAAGACCAAAAGAAAATTGAAGGGGATGTGTTACAGCCGTGCCGTAGCCGTCTTTCGTAGAGCCGCCCATTGCCCGCGTGTACGCGACCAGAAATTGACTCTGCGCATTGTCGTATTCGTGAAAGCCCTCCCCGCGTGAAAGTAGGAACGATCCCTGAACATGCCAGCGCGGGTTGACGCGGAAATCGAACCTTCCGCCTGGGAGTAACGCCTGGGCAATGGCATATTCCGTATTCTGTACCCTCCACGAGCGCAAATCTTCAGCCAGCACCGCCGCGGTTAGTCGATTGCCAAACTTGTGCTGTACTCCGATATAGCTTGAAGTGTTGAAGTACTCCTGCACCAGCGGATTGAATAGAAGGTCGCGAACCGAGTATCCAGTGAGCAGGGATGTGTGTCCCCAGGGCCGCCCGACGGTGAATTCCACACTGGCGGAGGCGTCTCGCGAATTCAAGTTCTGATCGGTGAACGGCCCGGCCTCACGGATGGCGCTGCCATTGATCGACACCCAGTTAAAGAACGAACTGGTCGAAATATAGAGAAACTGGCGAAAGAGATTCTGGCTCATGTACACCGGCGAGATGGTGTCACGCCGGATGGTAAATTGCAGCCCGCCGTTGAAGGCGATGCTGTTCGAACCGAAATGAAGAATCGGTGTGATTCCACCATTGATTAGAGTGTCGTAAGTGTTGCGATCCTGAACAACGTTGGTGCTAGGGAAAAGAAGCCGGCCAGCCGTCAAGCTTTCCCCAACAAAGCCGGAGATCACCGGCAAGTTGCCAATGTGAACACGGTAATGAGAGTCGGCAAGAGTCTGGTAAGAATGACGCGGCGGCGGCAACAATGACGGATCTGTAACATGCAGGATCTTAGCGTCTAGGGTATAAACATTGATGTCTTCGAGCGAAGGCGCGAATAACGCTTCGGGCGCCAGGCTCACATCCTGATTGATCTGCCGGCCTTCTTCGCTGGCGAGTTCGAATTGCGCCGTCTGAGCTGTTGCCAAGTCTTCCTGACCGGCGACGCTGCTGGCTTGCGCAAAAGCGGAGAGCGCTTGCACCGTATCCTGGCGCTGGCGATACAAGTTTGCCTCCGCCATCATGTAGTCGTAGTCGTCGCGGTAATCGCTGGGCGGCCCAAGGTTATTCAGAGCATCTTCGGCCTTGCGAGTTTCACCCTCCGCCAGATACGTGTTCGCCAACCCGACTGCAACCGTACGGGGATTTGCTCCGGCGAGCCGCGCTTTATCGAAATAAGTTTCGGCAAGATTGAAATCGTGCATCGCGAGAAAGATACCGGCCGCTTCCACAATGTCGTCCGGTGTGACGGGGGAGGAATCCAGGCGGGCTTCGGCGAAGCCCAGCGCGACCTGGCGGCGGGCGTCATCGTAGTGCCCTTGCCGCAGAAATACCTGGGCAATCGCCAGCCGCACGCCTAGGCGATCTCCATTCGGGATATCGAGGGCGCGCGAAAAGCGCTGCATGGCTGCATCTCGATTTCCGAGAATCAGCAGTGCGCTGCCCGTGGCCATCAACGTGTCGACCTGATTGCTCCCGTACTGTTCAGCCTGCTGGACGTCCTGCGACGTCGCGTCCCGCTCGCCTTCTTTTGCGTGCACTTGCGCGCGCAGCGCGTAGATCGCGGGGTCTGTAGGCGACAGCTTTTGTGCCACTTCCAGCGCAGCGATGGATTGCGGAAAGCGCCGCAGCCGATAGAGTGTGTCAGCATAGGCAAGCTGAGTCGATAATTCGTTCGGATTTTCCTGAAGAGCAACACGGTATTCGGCTTCGGAGTGCGAATAATCCTGCTCCTGCCGGAATGCCTCGGCCCGAGCCAGGTGCCAGGTGTGCGACTTGCCTAACAGCTTTTGTACAGTGTCCAACTGCGTGAGAGCCGGCTTCGGACGATGCAGCTGTAGATCGGCATACGCTAAGCCAAGATGCGCCTCGCCATAGTTGGGCTGCAAATGTATGGCAGTCTGAAAATCTTGCGACGCTTTGCCTGCCTGACGGAGATCGTTCAAGACGAATCCACGGTCCACGTAGCCGGTGGCCATCTTTGGATCGCGTTCGAGTGCTCGGTTGAAATCGCTGAGCGCTTCGCGGGAGTGCCCGTCGTGGGCATGGATGTATCCGGCGATCAAAGGGAGATCTTTATCGTCGGGAAGGATCGGATCGTATTTAGCCACAAGTGCCTGGGCGTCTTCATAATGGCCCAGATAATAGAGATCATAGGCCAGGTAAACCACGCCTTCCCGATCATGCGGAAGCTGCTTGAGCACCGCGTAGCCGAGCTTGGCGGACTCCGCATAATCGCCTGTAAGCGTGAGATAGCGCTCGCGCTCCCGGTTTACCTGCGGACTTCCATCGATGTCGCCTTTCGCGCGATCGAGCCAGCGCTTCGCCAGTTCCGGGTTGTGCGATTCGAGGGCTGCATTGGCGCCTCCCGCGATGACCAGCGAATTGCTGGGCATGCGCTGATAGGCATTTTCATAATCCGACTCCGCCTGATGATAGTTTCCTTCGGCGACGTGCAAGTCTCCTAACGCGAGATAAGGGCTGAAATCTTTGGGATGAGCCTCCGTCGCCTTGGTGAAATAGTTCTCGGCAAGCTTCGTGTCACCCTTATCGCGGGCGAGATAGCCGAGCGACGAAAGTGCGGTCCGGTTGCGAGGATCTAGTCCAAGAACTTTCGAAAAAGAATCCTGCGCCGCATCTTTTTGCCCGAGCTTCCATTGCAGACTGGCGTAATTCAAAAGCGAGTTAACATTGTTCGGCGCGAGGCGCATCGCTTCCTGGAGATCCTTGTTCGCGGCGTCGAGGTTGCCGGAGCCTGCTTCGACGGCGGCGCGCAACCTCAACATTTCCGGGCGGGAAGATTTGGAGACGTTCACCTGGTTGATTTGCGTTAGTGCCGCATCGAGTTGCCGTTTCGCGCCGGCGTCGTCGCCCTGGCGCACATCGAGCTCATACAAATTAAGCCGCAACTCGATCGGATAAAGCGGTCCTTCTTGCACGTGCTCGGGTAAATTGCTTAATGCGAGGTTGTATTCGTTGCGAGCATCAGCGATGCGTTCGTCCCCCTCCGCAATCGAGCCTTGAATGGCGTGAAGCCGATAGTTATTGCTGTCGATTTTCTTTGCCTGGTCCAGGAAACCCTGCGCAGCATCGGGTTGGCCGAGAGCGACCAAGGCCTGGGCCGCACTGAGATCGAGCCCGATGTTGCCTTTCGCATTCTTCGCGATTCGTGTGTAGATGTTGGCCGCCTCGTTCGGCTTTCCAGCGAGCTGATACGTATATGCCAACTCGGCTTGAACATCGATGGACCTTCCGGGGATCGCCTCAAGAGACGAGATCGCCTGGTCGTATTCGCCTTGATCGCGATATTGCCCGGCGACCGCGCGCAGGACCTCGGGATCTTGCGGGCCTCGAGCCCGCGCACGGTTCAAATAACGGTTTGCCTCATCCCGTTGTCCGAGGTGTTCGTAGGCGTGCGCAATCAGCAAATCCGTGTGAGGGGAGTCTTGAAGCTGATCCGCACGGCGAAGCAACTCGATCGCCTGTTTGGGATCGGAGGTTAGAAGAAGCTCGCCTGCGAGTTGCAGGCTATTCGCATCCTTGGGATTCGCATCCACGATCTTCTGCAGCAGTTTTTCGGCTTCTGCATCGCGGCCCATCTTCGCATACGTTTGCGCGAGTCCGGCCATTCCACGGAGCGAGTTTGGCTGAATCCTAAGACCGCGATTGTAGGCGTCGATCGCGGCTGGGTAATGTTCTTCAAGGCGGGCACAATAGCCCAGCAAGAACCACAATTCCGGATTCTGAGGTGCCGATTTCGCAGCGCGCTCCGCGAAGGAGACTGCGGCGGCGTAATCGTTTCTCTTCAGTGCGTCTTGGGCGGCACGGGCTTGGCGAGCTACGTCGATGCTCGATCCCCAGCCGAGGTCCGAGTCGTTCTGATTCGGAGAACTCGCTGGCGGAGTTTTATCATCGGACGCACTCATGCGTTTGTCGCCGGGCGGAGACGTGCTTTGACCGTTCACGTCAAACGTCTGACCCAGGGCACAAGCGCAAAGAAATACAATGCAAAAGCTCGCGAGCGGAAATCGGCTTTTCACTGAATCACCACGCTTTATACAAGTCTTTGGGTTACCTCCCGCATTCACAATATGTCTGCGGTCACAATCAGATGCCGCCATTCGGAGGAAGGCTGCTTTTCCCGTAACTGAACCGGTACAGAAGAATATGTAGGAAGGCACACAGATCGCAGTAAACCCTGCAGCACCTTTCGGAATCCAAGCTTTTCGCAACTGGATAAGTACCCTTGGAGCGCCCATCGTGAGCACTGCCCCGAGTTACTCCCGTCCAATTCCAATACTCGCAATTGTTCTGGTAGCTCTGGCCGTCCACGGACCGTTGCTACTTATGCAATTGCCGGCGGGTTCGTTCGATGCGAATTTTCATATGTTTTTCGCATCGCACTACGTCCACCACTGGTTTAGTCCCTGGAATGAGAAGTGGTTTGCTGGTTTTTCGCAAACAACGTATCCACCTCTCACCCACCAGTGGATTGCGCTGTTATCGAACGCGGTCGGCTTGACCATGGGCTACATGCTGGTGCAGTTAATTGCAGTGTTGCTGTTGCCCGTCGGCGTGTTTCGCTTTGCGCGAATTTGGGTGGATGACCGCTCCGCGAGCTACGCCGCGTTGGGAAGTGTCTTCCTCGGCGCGCTAGCTTTTCTTGTATATCAAGCTGGACAGTTGGCAACGGTCGCGTCTGCGGCCTTGTATTTGAATGCATTGCCCTATTTGTACGAATGGATGACAGGGTCGTCGGGGCGAGCTTTAATTAAGGGAATCGCAATCAGCTTGACGGCCGCAGCTGCGCATCACGTGACTTTAATTTTCGGTGCGGTGCTGTTCGCGGGTCCAGTGCTTGTGACAGCGTTGTTCGATGCGCACGACGAACGGGTTGCGGCCTCCGTGGGCGGTGTATTGTCGCGAGCCGTGGCGTTTGCTGTTGTCGCTGGCGCTGGCGTTGGTTTGGTGCTGTTGCCTTATTGGCTGGCTCTAATCCAACATCCGATTCGCCAGATTCCAATTCCTCACGACAGCCGCGCAAACTTCCTGTTGAACTCGACGACGGCAATCAACTATTTCGTGATTCCTTACGGCGTGCTAATCCTGGCATTGCCTTTTATCTTGTTCCGAGGAGCTTCGTCGCGAAGAGTATGGCCATTGCTGGTTGGGTTCTGGCTGACCTTTATTTTCGGACTCGGGGGCACGACACCTTTGCCGCGATGGTTGCTGGGCCGCGCTTTTGAAATTCTGACCTTCGAGCGGTTTACGTTCTGGGCAACGCTAATGGCGATGCCACTGGTGGGCATTCTCGCCGTCGAATTACTGGATCGCTTCCGAGCGAAAGCTGCAGTAGGACTCTCCCTGGCGTCAGTCGCTACGCTGGGTGCTGCTCTCTATTGGCTTTCGGCCAATCCGTACCGGCCCACGGGACCGACGGGAACCCTGACGAACGTAGATCCAGTAGTCGCCTTCATGAATCGTGATGGCCACGATGCCTACCGCTACATCACGCTGGGTTTTGGCAGCGAGCTAGCCAAGGTATCGACGTACACCAACGCCGGCAGCGTCGACGGAGATTACAACTCAGCGCGTTTGCTTCCCGAGATGACGCATTACGGAGCGGCGCAGCTGACCAACGCCAAGTTCTATGGCTCTGCTGGAATGGCTTCGCTGCGAGCCATCCTCGAGCATTCGAGCCGATACGGCTTGAAGTACATTTTTGTGCACGATCCCTACTACGAGCCGCTTCTCACTTTTGTAGGATGGCGAAAGATTGAAACCTTCAACAACGGAGAGATCACGGCGTGGACGGAAGAAGACGTTCCACCTGCCCACAAGATCGAGTCTGACGCGGTACCGCCGGCCTGGCAAGGATTGTTGTGGGGAATCTTGCCGATCGGCGTGAGTTTTCTTGCGATCTTCTTTGAGCTGCTGCTGCCGGGAGAGCGCCGCGTACCGGCAGGTCTGGGGATTCCAATTCGCGCCGGACAACCTGAAGAACACTATGTGGCCTGAGGCATCGGAATGAAATTTGCAATCCCAATCACTCTCGTGGTGCTGACGGTACTCTTAATGGTGGCCGGTCTCGTCTGGACTGGACATGCGGGCGGTACCGTGGGAATTGCCGCCGGCTCGGCGATGTACGGCTTGACACCAAAGGCCGACACTCCAGAGCATGCGCTGGCAAACCTTCTTGCCGATGCGCAAAGGCGCAATTGGGACCGCGCCTACGCCGACGTTTCGAAGACGAGCGATGTTGACGAATCCTCCTTCATTCAGGACTGGATCGGTTCCAACGGCGGTCTTCGGTCGTTTTCGAGTCTCGAAGGTTTTGACTCGCGGCCCATGCATATCACCAACGACGAAGCTCAAATGCGAGTGCGTCTCCACTGGACCACTCCGGTTGGCCCCATCGAAGACGTACGCGATTTTCACCTGATCAAAGAAGGGGACGCCTGGAAGACGGTTTGGCCCAAGGTGCAAGTGCCGTCCGTTCCCGCGCAGGTGGTTCCTGTTACATATTTGCGTTGGGATCTCGTTACTGGGGGCGCTGCGGACGAATGGGGATCGAAAAACGTCGATGCACCGCACGTGCGAATCATCTCCATGAACGCAGTGGATTCAGCGGAAGGCGCGGTTGTGATGGGTGAAGTGGTGAACGAAGATACGATTCCTGCCTTCGTGAATGTGAATGCCACGCTCGTCGATGGAGCGGGCAATGCGATCGACCAGGAGAATAGTTTCGATAAGATCGCGCATATTCTTTTGCCCAAGCAGGTCACGCCGTACCGCATCGATTTTCCGACTATCAGCCTGAAGAGCGTGAAGAGCGTTCACATGGACGTGAAAGCCACACTGGTTCCAGCCTCCGCCGACCCGGTGATTGGCGTAATGAACCAAAAGGTGGAGTCTGACGCTCAAGGGAAGAATGTCCTCCATGGCGACCTGCTGAATGAAAGCGGCCAGACCGTCAATATTCCACACGTGGTTGCGAGCTTTTACGACAACAATGGAAAGGTCGTATGGGTCGCCGACGGTTATGTGGATCGCGCTCTGCTGCCGCAATCATCAGAGCCTTTTGCGGTGGAGATTCCACGCTCTCTGGCGGGTAAGGTGCAGAACTTCCACGTTGTGGTCAACCAGTACAGCCTGGGCAGGTCGTAGGATGCAGCGCCTTCTTCAAGTCTGCGTAAGGGTTTTGCTGGGCGTTGCATGCCTGGTGGGATTTTGCCGCGCGCAGGATTTTCAGGTCCCGGCAGCCGTTAGTGCTGGAGACGAAGCCGACATTTCTACGGCAGGAAGCGGCAAAGCGACTTTCCATTTGATCGGACCAGGAGTCTCGCGCAAGAGTGAATTAAACCTTGGCGAGAGTATTCACCTGCAGGCGCAAGACACGCGGACTGCAGGCGATTATCTGGCGATCGTATGCTCGTCCACGTGTCGAAGTGGTGGCTTTTACGTAAGTGCCGCAAAGCCTGCGACCTTAACTTTTCTGGTCCATCCGTCCCGCGTTCCGGTCGCGCAGAGTGATGCTGTAAGCGGGGTCGCGCTTCCGTTCGATCAATTTCATAACCTTGTGCTCCGTCCGCTTACAGTGAATTTTCAACTCACCGCTGGGAACGTTTCGTTATCTTCGAGGCCCGTGCTCACTCAAAATGGAGCAGCCTGGTTTCGCGCACTATCCGGCAAGTCTGCCGGCTTGCTGCAAGTCACAGCTGCCGTCGATGATCTTTCCGCCCGGCGTGCCGTGCAACAGGTTGCATCGGATCCGTGCAACTTGCGCATTACGGGTCAGCGAACGAAGGTTGGAATCACCGTGCAAACCGAACCGGTTCGCGACTGCGCGGGCAATCCGGTGCCCGATGGAACGATCGTGACCTTCACTGCGACTAGTACGAATGGAAAAAGCTCGGTGGACGCGCCCATTAAACGTGGAATTGCGCAGGCGCAGATGCTGGCTTCTGGTGCGACCTCGATCTCCGCCGCCTCCGGCGTAGTAATGGGAAACGAAGTGCGCGTGGGGGCACAACAGTGATGCATATGTTCAACCATCTCGCGCGATTTCGGAGTTCGTGCAGCGTCGCCGCGTTCGCTCTTTGCCTTGGAGTGTCGCTGAATTTGCATGCAGCAGATTCAGCGGTTCAGGTACAACTTAATTTTAAGAAAGCCAGCCCTCGCGGGGTCGAGGAACTAACTGAAAGGGCAATTCTCCGCGACTATCGCTTCGCGTGGACGAGCATCGCCCAGGCACTCGAATTCAACACTCTCGACCCTCTGGAGGGCCCTTTTGCCGGAGATGCAAAACGCTGGCTCAAGCAGAGTGTCTTGAGCCAACAGCAGGCGGGACTGAACCAAAAGTACGTGGATCAGACGCATTATGTGGAAGCGGTGTTTTATGCTCCGGAAGGAGATGTGATGGAGTTGCACGATACCGCGGAGTACCAACTGCAAGTTTCTGACGGAGGGAAGGTGATCCATGACGACCACGCCGTGGTTCACTATGTGGTGCTGATGACTCCAGCTGCGGATCGCTGGGTGATTCGCCTGCTGCAGGCCGTGCCTCAGTTCTAGAAATGCGATTCTGTGCACCGTGGAAACCCTTATCCTTAAAGGCTTTCGAGGGTCCGCCTTGTCTTTCTACGGGCCCTCTAACGTGCCAACCGTGGCCGTCCTCACCGCATCTTAATGACAGGCAGAAGTCCTTGAGATACAGGCAGATTAGAAAATTAGAACGTGGAGCGATCTTTGTCGAAGTTGCTTCTTAGTTTCGCAATTGCATGGGTTGTGATGTTCGGGGGATGTGCGTCTCCGGCAATGCATCACTCTGTGCTGCAGGACGGACAGGCGCCTGCGCTCTCTCCGAAACTTCTTGCGGTTTACATGCCATGGTTCGGCGACCACACCCACATGGATGTTGGTTATACCAGCGATGACAGTACTGTTCTCCATCAGCAAATTCAGAAGGCCCGCGGGATGGGGATATCAGCCTTTATTGTCGATTGGTACGGTGAGAGCAAGCCTTATTCGGATCACAATTTCGGACTGCTGCAGCAAGCTGCGAGCGAAGCCCACTTCAAGGTTGCTCTCCTGTACAACGAGTCAGAAGATCAGGATGTGCAGGCGACCGATGCGGCAATAGCTGCCTTCGACAAAGCTTACAAGGCATACATCGGCCCATCGGCCAAGTACCACGATGCTTATTTGACTTATGACAGTCGGCCGATGCTATTCATTTTTCCTAAGAGCGGGCACGTTGATTGGAATCGCGTGCAGGAAAGTTTCAGCGGTTGGGCCGCAGCTCCGCTTCTGATTTATAAGGATCAGCCGACCGCTGACTATGCGAAAGATTTCGCAGGTTCCTACGCCTGGGTGCAGCCGGGGCCGGGAGGATGGGCCGCGGATGGCAGCAACTGGGGCGAGGAGTATCTCAAATACTTTTACAAGACGATGAAAGACAGTCATCCCGATAAAATTGCGATCGGAGGAGCGTGGCCCGGCTTCGATGACTCTGCCGCAAAATGGGGTCTCAACCGGCACATGCAGAGCGCATGCGGGAAGACATTTGATGCAACGCTCACCTTTTATCAGCGTTACTACGACAGTTCCGCTCCGCCTCCATTTCTGTTGCTGGAAACCTGGAACGACTACGAGGAAGGCACTGCCATCGAACGGCGCACCGCCGTGGATTGCGGGAAAGATGCAAACACTGCGGCCAGTGTGTCCCGTTGATTCTTATCTGCGTAGCATTCCCTTCATTCGACAACCCACGAGTCGTTTTTCTCATCGAAAGTGGGCTGGTTACCGCTGCAAGTTCGGCGAGATTTGCAAGTTAGGAACGGTTTTCTAGCGGACAGTTAAAACCAATAATGGATTCTGAAATGAAAAACGCCACACGTTGCCTTACTCTTCTCTCTGGCCTGCTATTCGGGGACTCAGCCAAAGAACCGGAAAAATCCGGTAGTCATGCCGCTACGCAGAATTTCAATGACGCTTTGCGAGGCTTTGTTCGCCCCGACTTCGGGGAACTTTGGGGGCTAGCGTCATCGCATCACGTAATTATGCGAACCTTCCCCGAACTGCGCCGCCTGATTGAGGATGAAGGAAGCGACAAGGCAGAATGGGTCGATCACGCGGTAGTGAAGGAGCAGGCGCGCATCGACCACGCGCTTTCTTTTCTGTCTCCGATTTGTGACGCGTTGGGAAGGGTCGGCGATGTCGTCGTAATCAAATCGCTTGATCACTGGCCGGACCTCGGCAGCGACATGGATCTTTATTCGAACGCGGAGAGCGCCGACATAGTCGCCATCATGCGCGAGCGATTCAAGGCTCAGGCAGCGGAACGAAGCTGGGGCGACCGGCTAGCGAACAAGTGGAATTTTATTGTTCCCGGCTTACCCGAACTGGTGGAAGTGCACGTGGGCCGATTGGGCCAGACCGGGGAGCAAGTCGCAATTACGAATTCATTGGTCTCGCGCTCCTGCGATGCACGATTCGGAGCGCACACGCTTCGCGTGCCGGCAGCGGAAGACCGACTCATCATCAGCACGTTGCAGCGCATGTATCGCCATTTTTACCTCAGGCTGTGTGACATCGCCGATACGGCGCGGCTGTTGAGTAGCGGAAGCGTTGACTATACCTATCTTCAAAAGCTGGCTCGGTCCGCCGGTCTGTGGGATGGCCTGGCAACCTACCTGGTGACAGTCTCGGGTTATGTTCAATCTTATGGTGGAGAAGAGCTTCCTTTACCGTCGTTGGTTACGGCAGCCTCACGATTCGGCAACTCAGAGATCCAATTTCGACGGAAGTTCCTTCGTATCCCGCTCTTCCCGCACGCCGCGAGTTTCTATACCTCGGAATGGAAGAAACTCTTGTTGAATGGTGAGCTACAAAATATGCTGCGCCTTAGCTTACTACCAGGATTGGCGGCGGCAGCGATGCTGGAATTCAAGCTTACTGGCAGCGATAAGGGAGTCTGGTGATTGCCCGAGTCAATTCTCAGGCTTTCAGGGTATTGCGAGCCTCAGCGGGAAGCTCCTATCTTGAATCATTCGAAAGTGGAGCAGGTTGTGTTTGAGGGCGCAAAGCCGATGAGAGCAGCTTAAAGTTGAACGTCCAAGATTAGAGAGGAAGTGCCGCTTGGTGCGAATTCTTGTAGTTGACGACAATCCGGCGGTTCGGCACTATCTTCGGGCACTGCTTGAGCAGCAAAGCGCGTGGCAGGTCTGCGGCGAGGCTCGGACTGGAAGAGAAGCCTTGGAGCGGGTCGAGAAGAACCCGCCGGACATGATCCTCCTGGACTTTCAAATGCCGGATCTGAACGGACTTGACGTGGCGCGTCAACTGACGAGGTTTTTTCCTGAAATCCCAATTCTGATGATCACGATTCATCTGTCGAAGCAACTGGCCGAGGAGGCTCGCCGGGTGGGGATCCGGGGTGCCTGCGCGAAATCGGATGTCAGCTCGATCGTAGAGGCAGTGGACGCGCTATTGCATGCTGGAACTTATTTCCCGACAATGAGTTCCGAAATTAGTTATTCATAAATAAGAAACCTCAAATATCAGAAAATACAGGATATCCTGTATACGGTACCGTAAAGCTGCATGCTAAGGTTAGCCGTGATCCGCCTGGTGGTATGTTTCGGGACCGAAGAGGGATAGACTCCTCCGGCAGTGGGCGGGATGCTTGTGGAAGCAAAAAGCAAAAACCGGAGAGTGGTGTACAGTTGTCTCACCAAGCTGCCCTCGTAGAATCGCGAAACCTTATGCCAGTCCGCATACTGTTAGTGGATGACCACCCTGTTGTGCGACAAGGACTGCGGACGCTGCTGGAAGGGCGGTCCGGCTGGGAAGTAGTTGGTGAAGCTTCGGATGGAATCGAAGCGTTGGATAAGATCGAAAACTTGCAGCCGGATGTCGTGGTACTCGATGTCACCATGCCTCGCATGAATGGGCTGGAAGCATGCCGAATGATTCAACGGAAAAAAAAGTCCAATCCTGAGGTATTGTTCGTTACGCAACATGATTCGCCGCAAATGATGCGCGAGGCGTTGGATGCAGGGGCCAGGGGATATGTGGTGAAGTCGAATGCCGCCCGCGATTTGTTGGAAGCGGTGGAGGCGGTAAGCCAGCATAAGGTTTTTACGGCACTGACGCGAAGTCCGCAAGCTTCGTGTTGAATTTCAGCCAAGAGAATTCCAGTTCCAACTATCTGCCAGGCTGCACGGGAGGATGCCATGAAATTACGTATCTTGTTAGCCGACGATCATGAGATTGTACGTCGAGGTTTGTGTGCGCTTTTGCAGAAGCATGAGGGCTGGGAAGTGTGCGGAGAGGCATCTGACGGCCGCGAGGCCATCGAAATGGCGAAGCAGTTGAAGCCTGACGTCGTAATCGTCGACATTGGCATGCCGCACCTCAATGGCTTGGATACCACGCGACAACTGTTGCAATACGATCCTCACTTCAAAGTAATCGTTTTGACCATCACCGACAGCGATCAGGTTATCCGCGAAGCACTTGATGCCGGAGCGCGAGGTTTCGTTCTCAAGTCTGATGCCGCTCGTGACTTGGTTTCGGCGGTTGAGGCATTACAGAGTAAGAGAATGTTCTTTACGCCCCGGGTCAACGACTTGGTGCTCGCGGGTTTCCTGGAAAAGGGACACGCAATCTCGCGCAACGAGCCTCCGAATTTGCCGACACTGACGGTGCGAGAGCGCGAGGTTACTCAACTTCTTGCGGAAGGGAAGAGCTCGAAGGAAGTGGCTTCGCTCTTGAACTTGAGTACGAAGACCGTTGAAACGCATCGCAGCAACATCATGCGGAAACTCAGCCTGCATTCGATCCGCGATCTGGTGGTTTATGCCATCAAGAACAACATCATCCAGATCCAGATGCCGCCTCAGCTGCGAAACACAACGGAAACTACGGTTGTTTAGCTTTTGGTTTTATTTTCAATGAGCTGACTCGGGCGGATAATATCCCGTACGAGTGCGTACCGTAAGCTTGCCATATCCGGGAGCATTCGCTTCCATCCGCACCGATTGATAGCCCGGTCTTGCGTTCTGATTCCGCGGCTTGTATGCGATCATATACTGGCTGCGGATGTCGTGCGCGACCGTCCGAGTGATGTTATCAACCTGATCCAGACTCTCGGGAAAGTAAGCCACCCCACCCGTACCTTCCGCCAGGTCTTGCAGGGCTTCGCGCCCCTTTCTCTGCAAGCCGCTGCCTAGCAAACCCACTGCATAGATGGTTGGGCCGTTCGCCTGCTTGAGTTTGCGCGAGGCTTCCTCGAGAGTCTCCTGGCTCATGTTGTCTTGCCCATCCGTGATAACCAGAAGGACTTTCTTGTCGAGGTGTGGATTGTTCTTGAGATGCACCGCCGACGCGACGATCGCGTCATAGAGAGCGGTACTGCCCGCTGACGATACTTGGTGTAAAGCGGTCTGCAACAAGTTCGCGTCCGATGTGAAATCCTGGTCGAGGTAGTAGTTCTGGCTGAAGTTGACCACGAAGATCTCGTCTTTTGGATTGCTGGCTCGTATCAGATTTAGAACCGCCTGGTTCACCTGGCTTCGCTTATCCCGCATCGAGCCTGAGTTATCGACTACGATGCCTATGGCAACCGGGACATCCTCGCGGCGAAACGACGTGATCGTTTGTGGTTTGCCATCCTCGATAACAGTAAATGCGGCGCGGTCCAGTCCGGTAATCAGGTGTAAATTGTCGTCAACCACAGTGGCGTGCAATACGACTTCTTCTACCTGTTTCTTAAACACAAACATGCTGTCGTCATTCGAGCCGGGTTGTGCTGTGGGCTGCTGTCCGGTAACGGACGTTTGCGAATCGGGAGAGTTCGCGGGCATTTGCTGTGCACTAGGATTACTCGACACCCTTGGAGACGACGGCGCCGTCGTTTGAGCGAATGCTCCAGAAATCAGAATGGCGACGAGAAGAGCTGATGGGATTCTTATGGAACACCAGGAAGCGGCCGGACGCATGAGCAACAATCCTCCGTAGGCCATTTGGATGCCATGTTTAGGGCTAGAGAGCGAGTCAATATTTTGATTTGTCTACAGTAAATACCGGAGAGAAACCAATAATTTTGACTGCCGGGCTCAGGGGTTTCCGCGAAAAACTTACCTACACTTCTCTGTAACAATCTCCACGAGGCCACTGAAATCAATGAGTCTGGATTTGGCAGTTTCCGTGCTACCAATCGTGTTAGCTGCGCCGAGGCGCGCGCTATTTGTTTACAACCCTGCGCTCGTAGTGGCGCAACTATCCTCAGACACGAAGTTGCATCCGGTGTTCTTCGATCCGGAAAGTTCGATCCTGTGTGCGGAAGGTAAGCTTGAGCATACTTCGAATCCTTGTCGCTGATGATCACGAAGTAGCCAGGAAGGGCATTCGCGCCATACTCGAAAGCCATCCCGGGTGGGAAGTTTGTGGTGAGGCCAGTGACGGTCGCGAGGCTGTTGCCAGTGCGGCCACGCTGAAGCCTGACGTCCTCTTGCTGGATATCGGCATGCCCAACCTTAACGGACTCGATGCCTCACGACAAATCCTGGCTACTATGCCGGATGCCCGCATTCTGATCCTGACTATTCACGACTCTGAGCAGGTAGTGCGTGAAGTGCTGGCGGTAGGAGCACGCGGCTTTCTGCTGAAATCCGATGCGGGTCGAGATCTAATCGCCGCGGTGGAAGCTCTGCAGAATCGCCGGACTTTCTTTACGTCGAAAGTGGCGCAGATGATGCTCGACGGCTACCTGCGTCCCCACAGCGAAAACGAAAGCTCCAATCATCAGCCGGTGCTCACCCCGCGCGAGCGAGAAGTAATCCAACTCGTTGCCGAAGGCAAGACCACGAAGGAAATTGCTATCGCTCTTAGCCTCAGCGTCAAGACTGCCGAAACTCACCGAACCAACCTCATGCGCAAATTGGATCTGCATTCGGTTGCCGACCTGACGCTTTATGCCGTTCGCAACGGAATCGTGCAGGTCTATTAAGAATACGACGCTTATCGAAGCTACCTTGCGCCATTAGTCGTGTTCCTGGGTCGAACATAGAGCGCGACCACCCTTCGAATAGGGACTTTGCTGGATACCTCCGCCGACCGAGTGCTCATAAACTGTGACGCATTGATTAGGTGGAAGGCATACAACTTCCAGGAAGGAGTGCCTATGTTGTGGACTATAGCCGTTGTGCTCTTGATTCTTTGGCTGTTGGGCATGGTCAGCTCGTACACGCTGGGTGGATTCATTCACATTCTGCTCGTCTTGGCTGTCGTTGCGATTTTGATCCGCCTGATCCAAGGCAGAAGCCCAGTCGTCTAACAAGGCAGGCGCGCAGAATCGTCGAACGAGGCATAGTTGCCTTGAAGCAGATCCACTAATTCAGGAGGAAATCATGAATAAAGATCAGGTGGCAGGAAAACTCAAGGATGTTGCTGGACGCGTTGAGCGCCAAACAGGCGAATGGACCGGGGATACGGAAAAGCAAGCCCACGGAGCCATGAAGCAGGCCGAGGGCAAAGTGCAGAACGCCTGGGGAAATGTGAAAGACGCCAGCGAAAAGGCCGTTAACAAGAACGCGACACGCGAGAAAGATCCCGTCGTCGATAACGATGTGAAAAAAGAGAATGAAGACGTGGCTTCGCGCCGAAAAGCAAGCTAGCTAAATCGATCAGTGATATTTCAGTCCTGTGCCCGCCAAGACCCCATCTTGGTGGGCGTTGTTTTTTGCTTCTAGGCTTCTATGCCTAGGGCAATCTTACATTTCGCGGCCTAAGGAGGTAGGGAAACTATCTCGGATTTACAGGGGCAGGACAGTATGGTGCGGAATTGTAGGTGATCTTAGAGTGCTTGCATACGGTACAGAAAGCGAGTCTCCCGACATGGCATATAGGATCGTAGGACACCGCATCGAACCAAACAAATCGCTCTCACCAGACGCTCTGAGGCGTGAATTTGAAACCGCAGTGTGTGAACTGTATGATTTAGATCCAGTCGCCCAGAAGAGGCGCTTGCAGTATCGCACCCCGATCGTTCAACGTGCCGGCATTTGTGTTGACGTAGAAAAGCGCGCTTTGTCGGATGCAGCCCGAGCGCTGGCACAATTGTGGAAAGTTTGACCAGTTCGCTCCGCCGCTAGGACCACGCGCGCCGTGATGAGTTCCGCCTGTATCGCTGTCTTTGCCAACGGGTGGGACAGTCTACTTTCGAAATTGTAAAATCTAAAACGCTAGAGATGGCGGAGACGTTGCTGAAGACGTTCGGCCTACCGCGAGCTTCGTCGCGCTTTGGTTTTGGGTCCGCGCCTGATGCCGCTGGACCGGCTCGTGCTGCGTGCGCGCACAACGCCACCGGATCGTTTTCTAGTCTTCTTAGCTGGCTTGCGCCGGGTCTTAGTCTGATCCGCAGTGCTCGTGCCGGTGACTTCCTGCACTTTTGTCGCAACACTCTCCGTAAGCGTGGTGACGTTGTCCGTAAGGTCGTGGGTAACTTTCGTAAGCGTGCCCGCCGCGTGTCCCAACTTGCGAGCCATGGAATCCAGAAATGGTTCCTGCTTGACGGATTTTTTCTTTGGCGCCATATGATGCCTCCTGTGGTTGCGCTGCAAGATCCAGCGTTCAAAAAAGAAGTCCCGGCTTTGCCGGGACTCCCATACCGCACGTCATAGCCAAACTACGAAGCGCGGCGCTGACGGTCGCGATTCTGATCATCTTCCTGAGCCTCGTTCTGACCCTGGCCAGTCTTCTTCGGCTGGTTCTGTCCGGACTGACCACCCTGCTGGGGCTGTCCAGGCTGTCCACCTTGCTGACCGTGTTGTCCAGGTTGACCAGACTGCTGACCCTGTCCATATTGATTGCCCTGCTGGCCTTTCTTTTCCATATCGTCTGCCATAAAAGTACCTCCTAAAAAGCGCAGGCCGTCCCACACTTTGGAATTTAATCGCAACTGTAAGTTAGTTGCTGCAGCAGATTGCAAAGGTTGGGACGCCGTTTTACTCTGTCAAGAAAAGCAGCACCCAACCTTTTCGCAAAGTTACACACCGCTCCCTCGGCGTGTGAGATGGGTTGCAAGGGAAATTACAAACAGGACGAGGAAAATAACAAACAGCAATTTTGCCACGCCTGCGGCTGCAACGGCCACGCCGGTAAAACCCAGCACTCCGGCGATGAGTGCGATGACCAGGAACATCAGCGTCCAATAAAGCATGTTGACTCCTTCTCGGGTGATGTCAGGAATTTGAACTGCGCAGCTTAGACGTTAGCGTTTAATTCGGTGCAGACGAATCCTCTTCAATCCCTATTTCACGAACCTCAATCCTGTAAAGACCTGAGTGTGAAGGGGGCAGATGCCTGTTCGCCAGTGAACTGGCACCTGCCTTAAAGGTGGGGTATGTCGAGGTAACCAGGCTAGGAGATGAAAGCCGGTCTGACCATACTGTAAATGTCGTATCCGATCAGAAGAACCTACTGAGGCTGGATTTACGGCGAACGTTGTATGGACGTAGGCCTGGGTGTCCGTTCCAATGGTGTTTGCTAAGGATCCTTAAGGAGGCGCTATGAGAAGACAGATCGGCATTTCGATTTTCATCGCGCAGGCATTCTTTTTCGCCACCATTCAAGGATTCGCGCAACAGACGCCAGTTCAGCAGAGCCCCTCGATTCCGGACGACGTACTCGGATTACAGTTGATCGCGTGGTCGCAACTGCAGAAGCCGGAACCCATCGTGCAGAGTCAATCGCAACAACCGCAGCCAGTTCAGCAATCAGACCCGCCATCGAGCCCAACTCCAGCACTGATTGATCGCACTAATGCTGATCGTGCGAACCAAGGCGCAAATAGAGGCCTTGCCAATGGCAGCAATCGGTTTGCCGATAGAGGTGCGCAGCACTAATCGACGTCCCGTTCTTAGGCCCAAGATGTTTGCAAGGAAATCGATTCAAAACATACTGGAGGAACCAATGGAATTGATCGCGTCTTTGCCGAAAACCACCTTTTGGGTTGGGACCATTGCCCTCGTCAGCGCGATCGCGTGTATCTTGGCGCTGGGGATTGCCGCGCTGGGAGCGATCGCCGGAACGGCAGTCGCGGCGCCTGCGCCGAATCAGCCGGATACCGAAGCCGGTACACAAAAATCTTACGACGGCATGATTACAGACACGCGATGTGGCGCGAAACATTCTGCCTCGATTGGAAAAACAGCCGCCGATTGCACCCTGGTTTGCATACACGGCGGCGAGCAATTTGCTCTTGTCGATGGCGAGACCGTCTACTCGCTCGAGGGAGAAACCGTACAGCTGAAACGGGTAGCTGGACAGCGTGTCAGAATTATCGGTGCACTTAAGGGAAGTAAACTATCAGTGATCTCGATCACCAGCATCACTAGCTTGATTCCTCAGAGGTCTCGGCCATATCTCGCCCAAACTCGGCAGCTCTCACCCGATTGGAATTAAGAGGCTCTGCGTATCTGCGCGCTACCAGTTTGTTTGGCATCTTCCTCTTTGGCGCGGATCTCAACCTGCTCATGCTTGATGTCGAGACGGAGATGGTTGTAGACACTCATATACTGGTTCGCGACCCATACCAGAGCGAAAAAGGCGACGAGATATCCGCGCCAGCCTGAGTACAAGAGTTGAAAACGAGTAAGCACGAGAAATAGCGCAGCCACGTAATGGCTGAAACAGTATTCGCAGGTAAACAGATAGAAGAACTTGCGCCGAAAAAGAGTACCTGCTCCTCCCGATTTCCGCCGACAATACTCGCGAGGCTCGCGAAATACTTCCTCATGCGTAATCGTCCAGGCGACGCAGGCGACTGGGATAGACAGTATGAGGAGCCAGACAAATTGGAGACCGATTGACATGCGCCGACTTGGATGCAGGAAACCGATCTAGCGCAGATGCGAGGAATCGAGAACAGCTAGAATTCGACGCTTCCAAAGCGAGGTGGGCTTGTCGACGGGGCTAGGATCAACGGCTTAAGATCTTCCGCGGAACTGAATGATTCTCCGGCGATCGCGTTTCGAGGGTCTACCCGCTGGCAACTCCTCAAACTGCTTCGCCGCCTTATGCTCCGCGGCGACTTTTGCGCGCAGTTCGCGGCTGGCCTCGGTCTCGCGATAGAGTGTTTGTGCAATCGAGGCCGGACCACGTACGTCACTGAGAAGCAGGACTTCTACCTCAAAGTCACCGGCGTCGTTGGTGATGCGTAGCATATCTCCAATGCGGACTTCGCGCGCGGGCTTTGCTGGCTGGCCATTGGATTGAATCCTGCTAAGGTCGCAGGCTTTGGCGGCTAGAGCTCGCGTTTTAAAAAATCGCGCAGCCCAAAGCCACTTGTCCAATCTTTTGCCGGTCATTGATTTCTGAGACTCTGATTTCTGAGACTCTGAGATTTTCTAAAGTTCTGACTGCGTTTGCTCGGGCCCTCATCCGCAGATGGCCTAGCGTGTCGAAAACTTGTATATCGTCTCGCTTTTATAAATCGCGGGCGGCCGCAGAATGGTGGAAGGAAACCTAGGCTGGTTCACGGAGTCCGGAAAATGTTGCGTCTCCAGGCAGAAGCCGGAGTGCTTGCCATACACCACTCCGCCCTTTCCGGTGTATGTTCCATCGAGCGAGTTTCCGGTGTAGAACTGCATTCCGGGTTCTGTTGTGAAAACTTCCATCTGCCGACCTGAGGCAGGATCGAAAACTCGCGCTGCCATTCTTAGCTTGCCGGCTTCTCCGTTCAACACGTAATTGTGATCGTAGCCGCCGGGGTTTCCCTGCATTTCGGCAATATGCGCTCCGATCGCAACCGGATGCGTAAAGTCGAGCGGCGTTCCCTTGACCGAACTGATTTCACCCGTCGGAATTTGCGTGGAGTCGAATGGCGTGTAATGGTCCGCGTTGATTTCGACCACGTAACCGAGCACATCTTTTTCACCACCAAGGTTGAAATAGCTGTGATTCGTGAGATTGACCGGAGTCGCCTTATCGGTCTTTGCTGTATATTCCAGTTGCAATTCATTGCTATTGGTCAAGCGGTAAAGAACAGTCACGTGGAGATTTCCCGGGTAGCCTTCGTCGCCGTCCGGGCTGTCGTAAGAAAATCGAACTGCAGCCACGTCTTTTTCGTGAACCGGTTCTGCCTTCCACACCATGTGGCTAAGATCCTTCGACCCGCTATGCAAACTGTTCGGGGGATTGTTGATCTCCAACGAATATTCTTTCCCGTCCAGCGTGAATTTCCCCTTCGCGATGCGGTTCGTTACCCTTCCCACGGTCGCTCCGAACCACGGAGTTTTCCCTACATAGCCTTGAATTTGGTCGGAGCCGAGAACCACGTCGGCGAATTTTCCCGAGCGATCAGGCATCGCCAATTCGGTCAGGGTTGCGCCGTAGGTGATGACTTTCGCCGTGGCACCTTTGGTGTTCTTGAGCGTATAAGCGTCAACCTGGGTACCATCTTCCAAAGTTCCAAACTTGCTCGTTTCCACATTCGCCTCCGGACCCCGCGCAGCACCCTCGTTCGCCGCCCACAAAGAGGCGGAAAGAATGCAAATCAGCATTGTCAGCAGCAAACCATCCCGTCTGGTATCAGCTTTCATTCGCAACCCTCGCGCCCGATTATGTTGGCAACCCGCCCGCAATGAACCTAATCGTTTTTGCCGAAATAAAGCAAGCCCCGCGGTCACAAACGGACCCCGCGACTGCAATTCTGTGTAAAGATATTAAGGATAAAGATTTGTCCCTCCCCAACCTCTGTTTTCGGCCAGGGCCCGCTATCCCCCGAATCGAGCCACGGGTAACCTTGACAGCCATGAGGGTCAGCTTTAGAGTCAGCTTTAATCGGAGAATCAACTTTAATTCTTAGAATCAGCACTTACTTAAGGGGGCAAAACGTGCACGACGGCTTGGTGGTGGTAACCGGTGCGGGTGGATTCATCGGAGGCGCTCTGGTCGCCTCACTTCGGCAGCAGGGGCACAAAAAGATCAGGGCCGTAGATGTCAAGCCGCTGGAGCACTGGTATCAGAGAACTCCGGAGGTTGAGAATCTAATTCTCGACCTCAACCTCAAAGAGAGCTGCGAGAAAGCAGCCAAAGACGCCCGCGTGATCTACAACCTTGCCGCCAATATGGGAGGCATGGGCTTTATCGAGAAGAACAAGGGCCTGTGCATGCTATCCGTATTG
>Ga0307478_10000513_pt1 | contig 39523 bp, 33 predicted proteins | sample atmos_gasesECM4C_2_FD_203713 | JGI IMG/M metagenome (GOLD analysis project Ga0307478, IMG submission 203713) | Hardwood forest soil microbial communities from Morgan-Monroe State Forest, Indiana, United States - atmos_gasesECM4C_05 | ecosystem: Environmental > Terrestrial > Soil > Temperate...
TAGCCGATCCCTTAAAGTCTTTGTAAAGCGACCATGAGAACAACGCGATGAACGCCAGAAGGAACGCTCCGGCCGGAATTGCTCGTTGCCACTCTAGATCTCCCGCGATCGTTTGATAAGCGCCCCAAATAAAAAATCCAGCCCAGATCAAAACCAGGTATGCGACCCAGATACGACCCAGCCATCGCAGAACCGATACCGGCTTGCCGGCCGTTTCAGGATGAACGCCACGGTAGACCTTGCGGCTGAAGATCGCGATCACAATCATCATTCCCAACATGTACGAGAGGCCGAAGTACGGAAGCCAGGTTGGTAGAGGATGCTCGCGAATTCGCGGGGCAAAGTACATTGCCAGCGCGGCATATGGAAGCACCAGGCCAAACGTCAGCGTCAGAATCTTGGTTTTGGGTTTCAGCGTTCCACCCATCCAAATTCAGTTGAATTCAACTTCTATATCGAGCGCGTTGTACCGATTTTATCAACTGCGCCCGAAGGGAGTATCCACGTGAAGCTGAGCGTGCTTCACTGGTAAGCACTAACTTGGCCGCTCGCGTCACTTCGACCACGGCGGCACTACACCCGTCATCCGCGCATACGCCACCAGCTGCCCCATGTGCTCGTTCGCATGAATAATGATGCGCAAATAAATCCCGTCCACCGTGGCATCGCGATCCTCGATGTGCACTTTCCTCTGCAGGTCTTGCGGCGTCTCCGCCAGATGCGCTTTCTGCACCGCCTCCAGCGAACGTTTCAGCCACGCAATCACCACCGCTTTTGACGTCGTCTTCTCCGCCTGATCCGTCAAATCCGCCGGCATCTTCGGACCCGTAAAGCTCAGCAAGTAATAATTGGCGTCCACAATGTGCATGTACACTTCCGCAGTGGAACGCACTCCCGGCGCCGGCCGCCAGGAAAATTTATCCGCAGGCGTAGCCTCCGCCAACGCGATCAACTGGCTCGATACGTGCCGCCACTCGCCGTCGTAACCCTGCCAAATTCCTTCCGGCGCCGTCTGTGCCAGCAACGGCCGCGCGCATAGCAAAACTAGCAGCAACGCCGCTTTTTTCATGGTTCACTTCCGCTCGCGCCACAGAGATTGAAAATGAGCACGACGCGCGGTGCCCAGATGTGTACAGGAAATACATTCTATATTAGTTACAGAACCCTCGCGCCCACTACTTCCTGACTTATAATCCGCAAGAATGCCTCTTGCTCCCGATGACGACGCCTCGGCCGAGGAATTCGAACGCGGCCTCCTGGAAATGGAAGACAACTGGTATCTGCACCAGGAAAATATTTTGCCGCTTGAGACCGCCTGGAACGAAGGCCGGTTCTACGGTCTCTTGTTGAGGGGCAACCAGCCGTTCACGCCGTTTCAACGTTTGGGAATTTTCGTCACTGGACTGCAAGTGCTCGGGGTCGCGTCAATGTTCTTCTATTTCGACTCGCTATCCCACTCGATCGGCCCTTCTCTCAAGTTTGCGAGCGATCGGCTGCCGAACGTCTCTCTCTTCTGGCTGCCAGTCTTTCTGTTGGCAATCGCGCTTGGACTACGAATGTGCTGGGTCGCGCTCAATCGCCCGCACCAGCCTGATCCCGAAGTCGAATAGATTCCACTGGTCGGCGTTTGTTCACGTGCCGTAACGCATCAGCTTCCAATCTTGCCGCGAATCACGACGACCGACGCCGCCGGCAAATCATACAAAGTATCCGCCGCCGCATTTTCCGATGAATGTTTGATCGGCCCGTCCGGATCGGCATAGCCCTTGGTGTTCACCACCACGGGCCGCTCCCCCGCATGCTCGTCATGCGCCATAAAACGCGTCTCCGCCGGCCACCAGTGATATTGCTCACGCCCAAATTCCGAAATCTGCACGGCGCCCGCGTACGACTGCGCCGCCGCGCCCTTGGCTTCATCCTCGAAACTGATCCGCACCTTGTGCGCGTTGTGCTGATCGCGATTCACCACCATCAGCGACCACTCACCATCCGGACGCTTCAGCGCATAAGCCGTCACCAACTCATGCCCCGCGCCATCTTCCACATCGCTCTTCGCCGAAAATACGTCATGCTCGCCGCTGCCCGGCTGCGCCCACTCCAGGTTAATCAATTGCGCCACGAAAAATTGCGCTAGCGGCTGCTGAATCTGGTAATTCGCGTCCACCGTGAACATCGCAAATGTTCCCGGCGAATCGTTGCAGCCATGCTCCATCTGCAGCGGCAAATAGTGGAAGTAATAAACGCCGTTTCCGCCCGCATTCAAAAACGAGCCGATGTAATCCGCCAGCCATAATCCCGAAAACAAATCCATGTATGTCTCGCTGGCTGACGAAGAAAGATTCCCCTCGGTCGCAAACATCGGAATTTTCGCCGGCACGCCATCGTCGCGCCACACCTGCATGATGTGGCTCATCAATTCCGGTTCGTCGTACAGACTGCCCCAGGGAATTCTGCAAGGATCGTAGGGATAATGTTCAAAAGAAAAAAACGCCAAATCGTTCAGCCGTCCGTGCTGCTTCAAATAGTCTAGAAAACGCACGGTCCAGGAAACTTTGCCATTCGCGTCCGGCCACACCTCGATATCCTTGTTCACTCCCTGGAACGAAGGCCCACCCAGCTTCAGCGCCGGATTCACGCGATGCAGCGCCGTAGCCCATTGCACGTAAAGCGCCGCGTAATCCTCCGGCAGCATGTACTGCCCGTCCGCTTCTTCGCCCATTTCGATATACGAAACCGGGTAGCCGCGCTTCTGCAGATACGCAACTTCCGCCGCCGCGTTGTCGGGGGTGTCATAAAGCAGCGCCACCGGAATCATCGCGGGAAGCCCGCGCGTCACTCCGCTTGTAAAAAATAAATCGAATCCCACCTGAGCCTGTTTCGTCGAACGCAAATCCGCAGGCTCGTGCCACGGATCCACCGACGAGCAATACGTAGTCGTCTGCTCCTGATCCGGCGTGTGCCGCAGGACGTCGTGAAATTCTCCGTCCGCCGTAGTTGTCCCGATGTACAGCTCGTAAATCGCGTATCCCGCGCAATTGCGCGGATCGCTCGAACCGTGCGTGTCGCAAGTGTTCGACGATTCCGTCATCCACAAGCGCAAAAATCGCACCGCCATCGGACCAGCCGCGAGTCGAATCGTGCCCATGCCGCCTTTCCCATCGGTAATCCCGCCACCCGGAAACGTCTGCCAAATTCCCTTCGTCGGCGCGTGTATCGGATCATCGCCCGTCCAATACTGAACGAGATACCGTGTCGCATACGGCGCGGCCCACGCGATCCGTATGCTGTCAATCAGCTGCACCTGCGCCAGATCAATCACTACCCATTGCGGATGCAGCGCGTCGCTCTCGCCCGTAAATCCATGTGTCAGGTACGGATTGCTTTTCCAATAGCTGTCGGCGTCTCCATCCGTCAACCGCGAAAATCCGGAATTGTCCGTGCCGTCATTCCGCGTGAATCCGCGGTGCGGCAGCGCATATCCGTACGAATAGCGCAAGAATTCCGTGGGATTCGACGAGCCAGTGAAATAACCCTTGCCGTTCGCATCGCTCCACGTTCCCTGCGGATTCCAATGCCACGCTTCCACCGCCAGTTCCGTATTCTGCCGAAAACTCACCGGCTGCCAACCAGCGCTCAACACGCGATCCAGACTCGGCTGCACCAAACCATGGTCAATCGCCTCCGCCGGTATGCGATCCACTCCCGCGCCCAAAGTCTGATTCGGCACAAAATGATTCGTCGCGTGCGCCGGCGTGATGTCCACCTGAATCGTCTGCGCGCCTGAAGGCCCGCACAAAGGAAAAAACGCAAAAGCGAAAATCATCGCGAACCGCGATAGTGATTGGAGCTGGGCAGTCTTCAAGGCAAGTCTCCTGGCTGTTTGTGGAAAAGCCGTACGGCAGTCTACATCGAAATTCCCCTGCCAGCGCATTACCCGCTTCGCGCACCGTCGCATTTCTCGCGAACCAGGCGCCCTCGCGCTCCAGCGGATCACATCCCGCATTGCCCGCGCGCGTCCGCGGATGTATTATCCGCGCATCGTGGCGCTCAAAATCGCGCGGCCCGTCACCGCCATTTAAAAATGCTCGGGAGCATCATGCACGCGCCTCCAGTGAGCAACCCATGCTAGGCCCCGTCGCAGCCATAGTCGTCTTCATCTTGTGGATCTGCCTCACCGTGATCGCGTTCGTGGTGATCAATTTCCTGTGGCCCGCCGACGAGCGCACCGGCCACAACGAAATCGTCGGCTGGCAATTGAGCGTCATCGGCACCACCTACGCGGTGATTCTCGGTTTCATGCTCTTCAACGTGTGGAGCAATTTCCGCGCCGCGGACATAAACGCGGACCAGGAAGCCAACGCCCTGGTAAATCTATACCGTCTCTCCGAAGCTCTGCCCGATTCCACCAGAAAAAAAATTCAAGAGGACGCGCGACGCTACGCGCAAATTATGATTGACGAAGAATGGCCGGACATGGCCCATCGCACTCTCAGCTCGGCGGGCACCGCAATCACTCAGGAATTGTGGGAAACTGTGGTAACAGCCGGTAAAGATCCCGCCGTGCAAGGGCCCGATTTCACGCAAGCGCTTACGGAGCTTTCCACCATGACGCAGCACCGCCGCGTGCGCCATCTCGAAAGCGATTTCCGGATACCGGGTCTGCTTTGGACGGTACTTCTCGCCGGCGGCCTCATCACTCTCGTTTCGTCTTGTCTTCTTTCCGCCGAAAATCTGCGCCTGCACTTCGTCTTGGTCGTCTGCATGTCCTTGGTGCTCGGAATCACCCTGATAGCGATCGCCGAAGTGGACCAGCCCTTCCGCGGCGCCGTCCGCGTCCAACCCCACGGCTTCCGCATGGCTCTGGAGACCTTCGACCACCCTCCGCACCCGGACGACCAACCACAGCAGCAGCACTAGCGCAAAATTTTCGAAGCGCTCCCATTTCCCCAAAATCGCAAGATCAATCCTACGTGCAGACTTAGTTTGCGTAGCAGCCGGTGCGTCCCTCGTTTTTCGGGCGCACCGGGCATCTTTCGCTCATTGTTTGTAGTGGTCCTAGTTTCGCAACAGGCTGGCAGGCGATATTCTAATCCGTGCGTGGCGTGGCGCTGGCGAGCGCCAGAATCGCTCCGCCAAAAAGCAGCGTGTCCGCAAAATAGTTGATCCCCTCAATCTTGATCGCGATGCTCGGATCCATCAACGAAGCGATCAGGATCGGCCCGTAGATGAACACGACCAGCAGCACAATCCAGCTACCGAGATACGTGGCAGCCATCCGCGTCTTCTTGTTCAACAAAATGCCTACGCCGGCAACCACCAGGATCGCGCCGGTCAGATAACCGATCAGCAATCGCCCCGGAATCCACTCAGGCATTAATTTTGCCAGCGGGACTCCCGGGCGTGCCAGCGGGTGCAGAAAATGTTCAAAGCCATAAAATAGTGCGGCGATCCCGATCAACACCCGTCCGATCGTAATAAGCCTGCTTCCGCCACGCCCGCGCATCGCGCTTCCCGCCAGAACCCAGCCTCCGCCCGCGAAGCACATCTCGCGGAGTGCCAACGTCCATCCAAATCTGTCTTTGGGAGTGGCGAGAGCTCCCGGAATGTCCAGCATCGCCACAAACAGCAACCACATGATCCCCAAGAGCAGGCCCGACCAGCGCACCTGAATCTTGGTGGCGATACTCAAAGACCCGGCCAATAGCGCCACGCCGACGAAATACGCCCAAAACAATCGCCACGGCATATATGCGGGCACCCCGGGCGCGACGAAATCCACAGCCACAACATGCAGTGCGCCAAACACCGCCAAGGGGATCGCGAAACACAGATTGCTCAAGGCTACGAACTTGTCCAGACCGCGGGCCTGCGCGACATCGGTCCTGGCAAACCAGAGGGCAATAAAGAAAACAAGAATGCCGGCGCCGCACATCGCAACTACCGTGCGGTCGACCCCAAATAATGTCGCGAGAATGGTTGTCTGCATTTGGATTCCAAGCATAAACTCGCGCGCCCCAGCGGAAGCGCGTTTCCCCGGTCAACAACGCTTCAGACTGTACAACAAAGACTAGGTGAGCACGCTTTTTTGCGAAGCTGGGCACCCTCACCTCCTGATCCACGCGGTCACCGGAAACGTGCGCTGCCACTTCAAATGTCCGGCAACACAATGAATCGAGAGTCACGGCGAATATCGCTCAGTCGTTCGTTTCCTTGGTGCGTTCTTCGCGCTACGCTACTGTGGAGTTACGCATGCGCGAATACGCCTTAGTCCTCGGCCTCGGCCTCGCCCTTGTCTTTCAGGCGACCGACAATTCGACCCCGTCGCCAATCCAGCTAAAGGCTGTACTAGATTCGATCGCCACCGCCATTGGCACCGAATATTACGACCCCAAGGCGGCCGCATCGTGGCTACTGAACGAGAAGCTATACGAGAGCCGCATACTCGGCGCCAAAACGAAGCTGGAGGCGGCCGACGAAATAAGGTCAGCCTTGGCGGATTTGCACAATTCCCATGTGTTTTTTTACACGCACGACGAATGGGCGCTTCGCCGCAACGTCCTGCCGTTCACTTTTGAAAAGCGAGATGGTCGCGTATTTGTCCGTACTACGCTAGCTCCGAACGAAACCAAGTTCGGCGACGAGATCACGGAAATCGACGGCAGCTCTGCTTCAACACTCCGAGCAAAGAGCCTCGCGAAGCTTTCTGGTGTCTACGGAAACCCCTTGTACGGGCAAGCATCGTCGGTGGCAATCCTGACGGTGGTGTCCAACGGCAAGGTGCGCGAAGAACAAGTTCGCCGCATAAAGATGGACGATCAAGACCCGATACAAACTAGGGAGCTTGGTTCAAACGTGTTTTTCATCCGGTTCCTGAATCTTGCCGGCGGCGCGCCCGTATACTTTCCGCTCGCGCAACTCGGCCTCGCGCGGACCCACGCCATGCAAGCAGACCTCGAGAGCAGTCGCAAAACGTACGACGATTTCTTCGCCACCTGGAAAGACGCAGATCCGAATATCCCCCTCCTCCGTCAAGCCAAGGCGGAGTATAAGAAACTCACCTTACGCCCAAATATCTGATAAAGCTCGAGCCGGCAACTGGTCCGCTGCTCTTCGCCCGGTGACCCTGTAACTTGACACATCTGCCACGACACACGTACGCTCACTTTATCCTCGATGTACCCCGACCAATACTTGGGATGGTTGGCGCTGGCGTTGACTCCAGGCCTCGGCGCGCGCATGGCCGGAAAACTCCTCACCTCGATGGGCAGCCCCGACCGGATCTTCAGCGCTTCGCTCACCGAGCTCGAATCGCATCGCCTGCCCGCCGCCGTCGCCCAAGCGATCCACGCGCGCCAGCCGCTCAGTGCCGCCGCCAAGGAACTCGCCCAGGCGCAAGCCGCTGGAATTCGCCTGCTCACCTGGGACGAGCCTGAATATCCGCAGCGCTTGCGCCAAATTTATGACCCGCCGCCGCTCCTCTATGTGCGAGGGAATATTGAACTTCTGAATCGCCACCAGATTTCCATCGTCGGCTCGCGACGTCCAACCCCCTACGGGAATCAAATGGCGGAGCGTCTCGGAAGGGATCTGGCCGATCGCGGCCTCGTAATCGTCAGCGGCCTCGCGCGCGGTGTGGATTCCAGCGCGCATAAAGGCGCTCTCAGCTCCGCGGCCACCGGCGCGACGATCGGCGTCCTCGGCTGTGGGATTGACGTCATCTACCCTAAGGAGAACAAAAAGATTTTCGCTGAAATGGAAACTCGCGGCGCCATCATTTCCGAATTCCCTATGGGCACGTTTCCCGGTCCGCAGAATTTTCCGATCCGCAATCGCGTGATCGCCGGGATGTCGCTGGGCGTTGTGGTGGTAGAAGGCGCGCAATATTCCGGCTCGCTCATCACCGCGCGCCTGGCGATGGAGTTCGGCCGCGAAGTTTATGGCGTGCCGGGAAACGCCACGCAACCCACCAGCTTCGGACCGAATCAACTTATTAAGCAGGGCGCAAAGCTGGTAACCGGCTGGGAAGACGTGATCGAGGAGCTTCCGACCGCCGTCCGCGCCGACCTATTGCCGGTGGAAACCACCACCAGCGAGCAGCGCGCCATGCTCGTCGAGGCGAGTTTGGCTCCGGCCGAGCTGACCCTGTACAATCTTCTTACGCAAGACGAGTCGCTCCACGTGGACGACCTGGTCGAACGCTCCGGCCTCACTTCCTCTGAAGTTCTGGCTGCGCTGTTCGACCTCGAGCTCAAAGGCGTCGTCCGCCAGTTGCCAGGGAAGCAATTCCTGAAAGTCCTGTTGTAAAGCCCAAGCCAATTGCAGCTAGGATGGGTAACGCGCCGTCGCAGGCACGGCGGTTTGGGAAGCGCGGGGCTTCAGCCCCGCCGTCAAGTTCCGCACAAATGGAGCTTTAGCGCCTGAAGCTGCGCTTGGCAATCGTGCTGGATATCTGTACGCAACTTCACGATATGCCACGCCAAGGAATCCAAACGCTCGAAATATCTTGTATATAAGGATAAAGACTCCGCAATATAGCAAGAAGCATCCAATAACAGGGTGGGAGAACCAGAACAAGCATGGCAAGATCACTCGTAATCGTCGAATCGCCCGCTAAGGCGAAGACTATCAACAAATACCTGGGCCGCAACTACACGGTCAAGGCCTCCTACGGCCACGTGATGGACCTGCCGAAGAAGACCATTGGCATCCTTCTGCCCGGTGAAGAAAACGGCAAGAAAAAGAAGAAACGCAAGACCAAGGGCAAAGCCGGCGCGAAGGCCGTGGAAGCAAAGCCCGTAAAACCGGTCGTCATCAATGCCGACAACATCTTTGAGCCAACGTACGAAGTCATTCCCGGCAAGCTGAAAGTCATCCACGACCTGCAGAAAGCCGCACGCAATGCCGAAGCCGTCTACCTCGCGGGCGACCCGGACCGCGAAGGCGAAGCCATCTGCGCGCACCTCGCCGAAATCCTCGGCAAACCCAAAAAGTATGCTGCATTGATCGCCAAAGCTCAGGAAGCCCAAAACGACGACGCGGACGACGACAGGGCCAAGTCCGCCGCAAAGGCCAAAAAGGAAGAGCCACCGGCAAACGGCGCGCCTCCCAAAATTTATCGCGTGATGTTCAACGAAATCACGCAAAAAGCCATCAAAGCCGCTTTCGAGAAGCCCACCCAAGTGGACGAACACCTCGTCGACGCGCAGCAAGCCCGCCGCGTCCTCGACCGCATCGTCGGCTACAAAGTTTCGCCGCTGCTCTGGAATAAAGTCCGCCGCGGCCTATCCGCCGGTCGCGTGCAAACCGTCGCACTGCGCCTGATCGTCGAGCGCGAACAGGAAATCCGCGCCTTCATCCCCAAGGAATACTGGACCATCCACGCCATGCTGGATGCCGGCACGCCGCCGATCTTCGAAGCCAAGCTCAGCAAGTTCAAGGGCGAAGATATCGAAGTGAACAATCAAGCCGACGCCGATAAAGTCGTCTCGGCCGTGCAAAAGGCCAAGTGGGTCGTCTCGTCCGTCGCGCAAAAGGAAAAGAAGCGCAATCCGCCGCCGCCGTTCACTACTTCCAAGCTCCAGCAGGCTGCCTACAATCGCCTGCGATATACCGCGAAGCGCACCATGTCTCTCGCGCAGAAGCTTTACGAAGGCGTCGAGCTGGGTCAGGAAGGCTCCGTCGCTCTGATCACCTACATGCGCACCGATTCCGTGCGCGTCTCGAATGACGCGCTCGATCAGGTTCGCACTCTGATTCCCGAACGCTTCGGAGCTAATTACCTTCCTGAAAAGCCCAATTTCTACAAATCGAAGAAAGACGCGCAGGAAGCCCATGAAGCCGTGCGCCCCACGGACGTGATGCGCGCGCCCGAAGACGTTCGCTCGTTTCTCGAAGACGATCTCTTCAAGCTCTATCAGCTTATATGGCAGCGCTTCGTAGCTTCGCAGATGCTCCCTGCGGTCTTCGACCAGACCACCATTGACATCAACGCGGGCGACTACACTTTCCGCGCCACCGGCTCCGTGCAGAAATTTGACGGTTACCTGCGCGTCTACCAGATGCCCGTCGCCAACGCCGATCGCGAAGACGACGAAAAAGACGATGAAGGCGAGGGCCGTTCCCTACCGCAGGTGACCGAAGGACAGTCGCTGCGCCTCGACCAAATCCGTCCCGACCAACATTTCACCGAGCCGCCGCCGCGTTACAACGACGCCACGCTGGTGAAAGAGTTGGAAGAGAAAGGTATCGGCCGCCCCTCCACCTACGCCGCGATTATCTCGACCATCGTCGAGCGCGAATACGTCACCAAGGACCAGGGTCGCTTCTCACCCACCATGCTCGGCGAACGCGTCAGCATGCTCCTGGTCAAGAGTTTCGAGGATATTTTCGATGTTGGCTTCACGGCGCGCCTCGAAGAAGAGCTCGACGAAATCGAAGAGGGCAAACTTCCCTGGCGCCAGGCCGTAAAGGAATTTTGGGTTCCCTTCCTCGCCGATCTCGATAAAGCCGACGACGAGATGCTGTCTTACAAAGCGGGCATCCCCACCGGACAGAAGTGCGAAAAGTGCGGCGAAGGCGAATTGCTCGAACGCATCTCGCGCCACGGATTTTTCCTCGGCTGCAGCCGCTATCCCGAATGCGATTACATCAAGGATCTTTCGCCCGAGCTTCCGGCCGACGGTGGCGAAGGCAAAATCGAATACTGCGACAATTGCGGCAAGGAAATGGTCATCAAGCGCGGCCGCTTCGGCGTCTTCCTCGCCTGCAAGGGTTACCCGGATTGCAAAACCACCCGGCGCCTTGTCAGTGGCACCCGCATCGCGCGCCAGCCGGACGTCCCGCTCGATGAAAAGTGTCCGCTCGACGACGCGCAACTTCTCCGCCGCCAGGGCCGCTTCGGCGATTTCATCGGCTGCGCCAACTATCCGAAGTGCAAGTACACGCGCCCCATCACTCTCGGCATCAAATGCCCTAAATGTAATGAGGGTGAATTCGTCCGCCGCGGCATTTCCCGCGGGCGCGGCGCGGGCCGCATTTTCTACGGCTGCAGCCGCTATCCCGATTGCGATTTCACCACGCCGCACGAACCCATCAACGAGCCGTGCCCGAAATGCGGTGCTCCCTTCATAGTCGAGAAGCGAACGAAGCAAGGAAATTTCCGCACCTGCATAAAAGAAGGCTGCGACTGGGAAATCGAAGCCCCAGCCGCAACAGAAGCAGGCGCCGCGCCAGAAACCGGCTCAAGCACCACCACGCCCAAGCCAGAATTCGTGCATCCGCAAGAGCCAGCCACAGTAGGCTCGTCCTCAAAATCCTGACCCGTAAAAAACAGGCGGGTGCCCCACCCCTCAGGCTCTGAAGGGTGGGGATTTCGCGTCCCGTCGGCAAGATCCATTACATAAGAACCGTAGGGGCGTGCCATGCCGTCCCCGCTTGTCGGCCCGGCACTCGTCCGTATGCCCCCTGTCCGCTAGCGCAACGCCCGCGTGCCACCATCGAACAACCCCGCACTCCAACCAGCATCGCCAACTCCCGCAACTTTAACATTCCTCAACAATTACCCCACTCCAATTCCCGGACACCAACGTGCTCACCGAATCCCGAATCCAGATCAGGACGCCCCAATGGGAACGTTGCTGCAAGACGTACGCTTCGGATTCCGCATGCTGCTGAAGAGCCCCGGCTTCACGGCTCTCGCCGTGTTAGCGCTCGCTCTAGGCATAGGCGCCAATACTGCTGTCTTCAGCGTCGCCATCGCGTTCCTCAAAAAACCCATAGCGCTCCCGAACCTCGATCGCCTCGTAATGGTCCTCAATCTCGCCCCGGACCAGACCACCGGTTGGAACGATGTCTCTCCCGCCGATTATCTCGACTGGAAAAAACAAGCTCAGTCCTTCGAGGAAATGGGCGCCACGCAGCAACAGGACGCCAACTTCGCCGGCAAAGGTGAACCCGAACGCGTAGCCGCGCTTCTCGCCTCTGCGAATTTTTTCCACGTAGTCGGAGTCCCGCCAGCCATGGGCCGCCCGTTTCTGCCCGAGGAAGAGCAGGTCGGCCACGACCAGGAAGTTGTCATCAGCTACGGGCTTTGGCAGCGCCGTTTCGGCTCCGATCCGAACGTTCTCGGCAAGACGGCGATGATCAACCAGAGGTCCTACACCATCGTCGGCGTCACTTCGAAAGATTTCGATTTCCCCGGGGGCACCCAGGTCTACCTTCCGCTCGCCCTCACCGATCAGCAAAAAGCCGATCGTGCGCACCGTTACGTTGATCCGGTCGCCCGCCTCAAACCCGGGGTTTCGCTGCGCAACGCCGCAGCCGAAATGTGGACCCTCCAGCAGCGCCTCCGCCAGCAATATCCGCAAGCCGAACAGGACTGGCGAACAAAAGTGATGCCGCTCGGCGTCTTCGTATCGGGCGAGCTGACCGATCAATACTCCGAGATGTTGATGGTCGCCGTGCTTTTCGTATTGCTGATTGCCTGCGCCAACGTTGCCAATCTGCTGTTCGCGCGCTCCGCCAACCGCATGAAGGAAGTGGCGCTGCGTCGCGCTCTCGGCGCTAATCGTTCCCGCGTGATTCGCCAGCTCCTCACCGAAAGCGTGATGCTCGCAGTCGTGGGAGCCTCTCTCGGTCTGCTGCTCGGCCAATGGGGCATTGGGCTGCTCCGCCATTACATGCCGCCTGAAATCGAACGGGAGCTCCCCGCATGGCGGCACGTACGCATGGAAATGGACGTTTTTCTCTACACTGTCGCCATCACGTTCGCGGCCGGTCTGATCTCCGGCCTCGCTCCCGCGTTCCACACCTCCAAAGCCGACGTCTACGAGGAATTGAAAGAAGGGGGTCGCGGCGGCACCTCTGGAAAAAATCGCCAGCGCATGCGCAGCGTTTTTGTCGTGGCGGAAGTGGCGCTCTCGTTGATTCTGCTGATAGGCGCGGGATTAATGACTAAGGGCGTGCGCACCTTGCTCGTTGTAAATCAAAATCTCGATCCCGGCCACGTGCTCACGATGAAAATCGTTCCGGCCGACTCCAAATACAAGACTCCGCAGCAAAAGGCGTCCTTCTATCAGCGCGTGCTTGAACAATTCCAGGCGATCCCCGGCGTGCAATCCGCCGCAGTGGCCACGCAAGTTCCGTTTGGCGATTACGGCGATACCGAACCCGTCTCGATTCAGGACCGGCCTCCGCAACTCGGCGAATTTCGCCAGGCCAATTTCGATGACGTCAACCCCGATTATTTCCGCACGATCAAAATTCCGCTGTTCGATGGCCGCTTGATTTCCGAAGCCGATGGCGCCGATCAGCCGCCGGTCGCCGTAGTCAGCGAAGCGTTTGTGCGGCGCTATTTCGGCCGCGAAAATCCGCTCGGTAAATTCATCAAGCAGGGCCAACCCGATTCCGATCAGCCCTGGGCCCGCATTGTCGGAGTCGTCGCCGACATCAAATACGATCCCTACGCGCGGCAGGAAACTCCGCCAGTCTATTTGCCGTACCGCCAGTCGCCGCCAAATCTCGGGTATCTCGCGTTGAAAACCTCGGGCGATCCGACGTCATTTGGTGTCGCTGCGCGCTCTGCGATTGACGCCGTGGACCCCGACCAGCCCATTGACGACGTCTGGTCGCTTCAGAAAGTCATCTCGAACCAACTCCTCGGACTTTCCTACGTCGCGGTGATGCTGAGCGCGCTGGGAGGAATCGCTCTAGTGCTGGCATCCATCGGAGTCTACGGTGTGATGGCCTACTCAGTTTCCGAACGCACGCATGAAATCGGCGTCCGTCTTGCGCTGGGCGCCCGGCGCCGCGACGTGATGAACCTCGTCTTGACCCGCGGGGTGATCCTTACTTTTATCGGCCTGCTCATCGGCCTTCCCATCTCAGTGGGCTTGGCGCAGCTATTAGCCGGCCAAATCTTTGGAGTCAGCGCGGGAGATTTCACCACCTTCGTCGGCATCACGCTGCTCCTCTGCGCCATCACCATGCTCGCCTGCTACATCCCCGCGAGACGAGCCATGAGCGTTGATCCGATCGTTGCGCTACGCTACGAATAATCCGTTACCTCGAACGTCCGAGCCTCTGCCGCACGTCTACCAGCGCACCAAACCATCTGGATCCTCCACCAGAACAACCTCATACTTATCCAGCATTGGCATCAACAGGTGCTCTAGCTCGCTCTTCCAAAGCTCTCCCTCATAAAATTTCGCCTTCATCGGCTCGCGCGAATCCAAATCCGGAAATCCGCGCATAAAAAAGAACGTATCCTCATCCTCCACCGAATTAAATGGCCCTAGTATCTTCATCCCAATCTCCGCGTGTGCTGAAATCGACTTTGCCCGAAAAATCTCGAGAAACCGCGCACGCATCCCCGGCTTCGTCTTGTAAGTCCTCATTTCAATAATCATCGCCGAGTCTCCACCATTGTGGTTCCTCAATGCACAAAATTCAGCGCAATCGCCGGCGTAATCGTCGTAGCCGTATTGTGCCCAATCGCAATCACGCGCGTTCCCAGCAGCACTCCCAAAGTAGACTTCCAGTTGTACTCGATCGCCGGCGCAAACCCCACCGCGTCGCTCGAACCCGAATTAATCTTGATGTTCGGCGGCGCTTCCCCCGCGTCGTAACCCGTCACTCGCGTGTTTCCCGTGTGCCGGTAAGTCGCATCCAGCGCCAAAACCCATTTGCGCGTCAGGCTGTATTCCCACGCTGCATCCACGAAAGACGACGCGCCCGGTTTCGCATGCCCCCGAAATCCAGACGTAGTGCCGTAAACGCTCGCCCCCTCCACGTTCGCATAACTCGAAAGCGCCTGAGACACATTGAAACGCATCCGCAAGATTCGTCCGTTACGCAGCCAAAAATATGTCTGGTTATTCAGCGCCACTGTCGTGGTGTACGCTCCGCCGCCGAATCCGTCGCTCAACCGCTCACCGAGCTTGTCGTACCGCCCGGTCGGCAACGTCTCCTCCACGAAGATCGAAGTCGTCGGAAGCCAACTGCCTTCATGAAATTGCCTAAGCCGGAATTGCCCCAGCACGCTCAGATCGCCGAGCCCGACCCCCGAACTGCTCAGCGCGTCGTTCATTTTGTTGAACCCCGCGGTGGGAATCAGCCCCACCGTAAATCGGTTGAAGAGTCCGTACTCGATGTACGTAAGCGAGCCAAATCCGTTCGAGTGCGCCCCGATCACGTCGTACAAATATGGCTCGATCAGAAAATGTCCCTGCGGCAGCGTCGCCGCCGAATTCGCCAGCATCGGCCCGGTCCACCACGCATCCGCGAGCGCCTCGCGGTTCGCGGTCGAGGCGGGCGAACTCTGCAGCGTGCTCCCGGGCGCTGAACCAACCGTCGCGTCTGGCGCCTCATTTGGCGCAGACTCGCTCGAATCATCCTTCACCCGCGTATCCACCGCGATCCAGTTCACTTCCCACGTCTTCCCGCCGTCATCCGAAAACGATTGCTCGAATCGGCACGAGTTCGCGGTAATGTCCGACCACACATTCCGCACCAAAATCGTCCTTCCGTTAAACGGCTCCTGATCGTAAAACTCCCCGCGCCCATCTTTGAACTCGCCGATTGTCGGCACGCTCAAAGTCCCCACCCTCACGTTCGCCGCATTCAAGCTCCACTGGTGCGCCTGCGGATCGTACAAACGCAAAGACAGCGCTTCGATGTGTCCCGCGGGCCCGGTCACATCCAGTTCGACCAAATTCGCCCGCCCTCCCCAAATTTTTCTCACCACCGACGTGCCGTCATACTCGACCCAGGTCTTCGAGCCAGTCAAAGGATGCACCAGCCGCGACAGGTGCGTTTTCCAGTTGCCAATCTCGAAATCAAAATCATGCTGCCCGTCGCGCAAAGTGTCACCCTGCTGCTGCGCCGCCGGCGCCGCCGCACTCGACTGAGCCAGCCCCTGCCGTGGCTGTAGAACCACCACCAGCCCAAACGCCAAGAGATAAGTCTGAATATTTCTAAGCCCGTGCATCGCCACCTCTCCAGCCAACGCACACTAATGAAAATCGCACGCGTCAGATATCCGTTTCTCGCGCGCAAACTACGCAAACTTTTCCCGTAGCACGCGTCGAATCGCGGAGCGCATTTACCACCACTTCGTCTTTTCGTCGCGCGCTCAAAATGTGATCCGTGAAATCTGTTTGATTCCACTTCCCGAAGACGTCATGTAATCCGCCGACACCACAAAATCGAGAATGTCGGGAACTCCGGTCTCGACCGCGAGCTCCACCACCGTGTAATAGGCCCCTCGCGTCAGCCTCTCCGCAAAGGGATACTCGCTCATGTGCATCAGCGACTCTGTTCCGCGCCTCTGCGCGAACGGAATCGTGTTTCCCGAATTCATCGGGCACAACGTAACGGCCTTTTCATACGCCGCCGCCAACCGGTAGCTGTCTACTGTCAGCACCAGATGTTTCTTCCCGCGATTGTGCCGCGCCGAAATATGAGTGATCAGCCGCTCCACTGTCGGCCAAAAGAACACTCTGCTGTTCAGCAGCCGGCACCACTCTTCCACCGTGCAATCAATCAGAGCTTCGCGCAGCTTCCGTCCATAAAGCGGCTTCTGATCCCGTATGAAGATTCTCCCGCGCTGCGGATGTCGCAGCTCCACCTCCTCTCTGCGTATTTCTCCTTCGATAGTGTTCCGTTCCTTGCCCTTCACTTCCCAAAGGTCCAGCAGGGATGACGTACTCAATAGACCGTGCCGCCGTATCGGCTCCCAGGCGTCCTGATGCGCCAGGTGATACAAACGCGGGTACAATTCCGAAAAAGTTTTCGGCGTCACTCCCTTCGGGTGCGCCGCCGCGGGCTTCTTCATCCCGAAACCTCAGGGCAGCCAGCGCAAACGCGACCGCGGCGTCGGATCCATCACGTCGAGCTCGGGCTCTCCCCGCAGCAATCCCGTCGCAACTAGTGCCTGAATCGCGCGCTGCTCTTCCGCGATAAAACTGCCCTTGAGCGTCTGGTTGTCCTTGACCACTCCCAACCACACCAGAAAAGGCCCGTCGGTCCGCACTGGCAGTTGCGGAAAATTGTTTTTCGCATCAAGCGTAACCAGCACCCCCGCCTCGCGCGCGCCGGCGGCCCGGTAGGCGGCAAATGTCGGCTCCGCCGCTTTGGCAAACGCCTCCACGCTATCCGGCTTCACCGCAAATATCTGCGCCACGATCACTCCCTGCGCGCCGGTCGTTTCCGCCACTGGATCCACAGCCGGCAATATCTGAATTTCGCGCTCCGGCACCAGCGGCCGCATCAGCATCACGTTGTCGGAGTCGTCGATCAGTGCGTTCACCCCTTGCCGGTGTTCTTTCCACAGCGGTCCATAGTAGAAAGCGGAATTCAGCACCGCCCGCGCGTCAAGCGTATGAAAGCCGCGAATCCATGTGAAGCCATTCGGCTTCTGCCGCTCCAGGAACGAACCGGCCACAATGGCTCCCTGCTGCTCGAAGGCCTCCGGAAAAAACGTATCGAAATCCAACGCGAAATGCTGGCGTTCTCCCGGCTTGATCGTGTAACGGCGAAACTCATAAACCTGAAAGTCCTTCAGATTTGCACCGGGATCTATCGTATTTTGCTGCGTCGCGGGTTCGCTGGGCGCGAATCCCAGGCTGCACGCGGCGATAGTCACTGCAATTCCGGCTAAGACTCGCTTGCGCATCGCTCCTTCCTCCTGTGTCGTTGCATTCATGCTCCGCGCAATACTCGCTCCGCCGCGCCACGCTGCGAATTTCCTTACTCTTTTTCCGGCTCGTCCTTCACCCGCGTCTGCGTATTCACCCAGTTCACTTCCCAGGTCTTCCCGCCATCCGCTGAAAAAGACTGCTCGTCGCGCGTCGAATCAGCGGAAAGCGTCGAGAAGACAAATCGCACCATAATCATTCGGCCGTTATATGTTTCCTGGTCGTAGAATTCTCCGCGTCCATCCTTGAACTCGCCGTACAGCGGCACGCCCACAGTTCCGCCATGAATGTTCGCAAAATTCAAAGTCCACTGGTGCGCCACGGGATCGTAAAGCCGCAATGACAAAAATTCGAGATGCCCGGAAGGTCCATCCGCCACGATTTCCGCGAGATTCGCTTTGCCATCCCAAAGCTTCCGCACTGTGACGGTACCGTCGAGGTCTGTCCAAGTCGTCGAACCGGTAAGTGGATGCTGCAACCGATGCATGTGAATCTTCCACGTCCCCAGCTGCCAATCAAAATCATGCTGCCCGTCATGCGTTTGGCTCGTTCCAGTCGCTCCCGGGCCTGCTGCCGTCTGCGCATAGGCCACCGCCGGTAGCAACAGGCATCCCAGCGCTCCGAAAGCGCCCAACAGAAAACCAATTCCCCTGCGCCGAAAAGAATTCATGCTCGTCTCCGCTTCAAAGATTCTTGCGATACACAATGAACCCCGATTTCTCCGCTACTTTCTCGTATAACTTCATCGCATGCGTGTTGGTCTCGTGCGTCTGCCAATACACCCGCCCCGACCCGGCCCGTTCCGCCCGCCGGTACACTTCCTCGATCAACGCACGCCCCACTCCCTTCCCACGCTCCGCTTCGCTCGTAAATAAATCCTGCAGATAACAATTCGACGTCAGCACGGTCGAGCTCCGGTGAAAAAGGTAATGCACCAGCCCCACCAATTTCCCGCCGCGCTCGGCCACCAGCGCACAAATCGGCTCGTACCCGTCGAAAAACCTTGTCCACGTCATGTTCGTGATAATTTCGGGCAACGCGGTCTCGCCCTTTCGCCCGTAAAACTCGTTGTACCCATCCCACAGCACTTTCCACTCGGCGAAATCGCGCTGTTGGACGTTCCGCACCAGAATCATCTCGCTCATGATTTGTCCCGCGTCAGGTTGGCGACGAAGTTCGGCTCCCAAGTCTTCCCGCCGTCGTCCGAAAACGATTGTTCGAAGCGATGCGTGTCCGGAGTGATGTCAGACCATACGACTCGCACCAAAATTGTCCGGCCCTGGTACGTTTCCTGATCGTAAAATTCCCCGCGCCCATCCTTGAATTCGCCGATTGACGGCGTTTCGATCGTGCCGCCGCTGCTGTTCGCGAAATACATGCCCCACTGGTGTGCCTCCGGGTTGTAAAGAAATAAAGTCATTCCCTCGAAGTGCCCCGAGTCTCCGCTTGCTTCCACTTCCTCGATCTGCGCGCGCCCGTTCCACACTTTCCGAATCATCACCGTGCCGTTCATTTCCACCCACGTCGTCGAACCCGTCAGCGGATGCATCAGCCGCCGGATGTGCGTGTTCCACTTGCCCAAATTGAAATCGAAATCGTGCTGGCCGTCGCGCAGGGCAATCGCCTGCGACGTTCCCGCTCCGCTCGCCGGCGTCTGAGCCTTTGCCGGAAGCGTTAACCCCAGCGCTCCCATCGCGCACGCCAAGAAATGAGTCCCGATACTCCGAAGCCGTTTCATTTTTCCTCCGATTCGGTATTCGCCTGTTCACTCGTTCCTGCGGATGTAAGAATCAATCCCCCTGTGGTATTTTCATAGAGCCACTTTGCATGCAATTCGTGATACCACTTTCGAAGCCTGGCGAGCCCCTTTTCCGCCAGGTGTACCAGGGCTTGCGCCAGGCCATCCTTTCCGGAACCTTTCGCGCCGGCGATCGCCTTCCCTCCACGCGCGATCTCGCGAGTGAACTCGGCATTTCGCGCACCGTCGTACTGCTGGCTTACGATCAATTGGTCGCGGAAGGATTCGCCGCCGGACGCGGCGGCTCGGGAACTTTTGTTGCGCAGGAACTTAACGGCAGCAGGCCAAGTAAACAGAACAAATCCGCGAAGCTGCAACTCTCTCGTTACGGCGAAATAGCCGCCGGAGTCGCCTCCACCGTGGATTTCCCCGGCCGCCGCTCGATTCCGCTGCGCTACGATTTTGCCTACGGCGGGCGCGGCGACGTGGACACTTTCCCTTTCGAAATGTGGCGTCGCATTCTGCTTCGTCATGCACGCGAAGCGCCGGTTCGCGAACTCGACTACGGAGCCGCTGCCGGAAGCCTCGCGCTGCGCGAAGCCATCACCATTCACGTGCGCCGCTCCCGCGCCGTCATCTGCGATCCCTCGCAAGTGATCGTCGTCAACGGCTCGCAGCAAGCGCTCGATTTAATCGCGCGCGTCTTGATCGAACGCGGCGACCCTGTCGCCATCGAAGACCCGCAATATCAAGGTACTCGCGAAATATTTCGCGCCGCCGGAGCGCGCCTGCTCCCGGTCCCGGTGGACCGCGACGGCCTCAACCCCGCGAAACTCCCGAAAACAGCCCGCGTAGCTTTCGTCACGCCTTCCCACCAATTTCCCACTGGCGCGATTCTTCCGCTCGCGCGCCGCCTCGCGCTTCTCGATTGGGCCAAGCGCAAAGATGCAGTTATCGTCGAAGACGATTACGACGGCGAATTTCGCTACGAAGGACAGCCTCTCGAATCTCTGCAAGGGTTGGACAGCGAAGGTCGCGTCGTCTATCTCGGCACGTTCTCGCGCACGATTTTTTCCGCGCTGCGCATCGGCTATCTCATCGCGCCCAAATCGCTCGTCGCCGCGTTCACCTCCGCCAAGTGGCTCTGCGACCGCCATACCGCCACGCTCGAACAGGAGACGCTCGCGGAATTCATCGCAACCGGAATGTACGAACGCCATCTGCGCCGCATCCGCCGCCGCAACACCGCGCATCGCGCCGCACTCCTTGAAGCCATCCACAAATACTTTGGCCCCGACGCAGAAATCACCGGCGACGGCGCCGGCACCCACATCGTCCTCTGGCCCACAAAACGCATTTCCGAAAACGCCGTGATCGAAAAAGCCGCAAAACAAGACGTCGGCATCTACGGAATATCCCGCTACTTCCTCGCCCGTCCTCGCCGCAGCGGCCTGATGCTCGGCTATTCGCGCATGAAAGAAAATCAAATTCACGAAGGCATCCGCCGCCTCAGTCTAGTCCTCTGAACGCCGGGATGGCTTAGCGCGCTCCCTTTCGTTGACTTTTAAGGGCCATCGCTGTATTTTCACCTAGAATGTCTACTAAAGTGACGCCTGCGCAGCGGCCGGCGAACCGGGAGGCCCCACCATGAATCGCCGCAACCGCCCTCTCGCGGATCTCCACCAGGATATTCGCGACCATCTCGCCCGCGAAACGCAGGACAACATTGACCGCGGCATGTCGCCCGAAGAAGCGCACTACGCGGCGCTGCGCAAATTCGGCAACGTAACCCGCGTGCAGGAAGACACGCGCGAAGTTTGGAGCGTCGTCTGGCTCGAGCGTCTCGTGCAGGATGTCCGCTACGGCCTGCGCATGTTGCGCCTCTCTCCCGGCTTTACTATCGTCGTCGTGCTCACACTCGCGCTCGGTATAGGCGCCAATACCGCCATCTTCAGCCTGATCAATGCCGTGATGCTGCGTTCCCTGCCGGTGGAAAACCCCAAACAATTAGTCGTGCTGCGCTGGGGCGCGCATAACTCGCCGAATATTCACGGCTACATGTCTTCGGGCGATTGTCCCTCGGATCTCGCGCGCGGTGCCGCCAATCCCACCGGCTGTTCGTTCTCCCAGCCGATGTTTCGCGAAATTGCGCTAGCCGATGCATTCTCTGGGGTCGCCGCGTTCGCCAATTCTGGCCGGCTCGATCTGACCGGCAACGGCCCGGCCAGCGTGATCAACGGCCAGATTGTTTCGGGCGATTTTTTCCGCACGATGGGTGTGCAAGCCGCCGCCGGCCGCGTACTGCAAGCGACCGACGACAATCCTGCCGCCGCACCAGTGGCAGTTTTGAATTACGGCTACTGGCAAAGCGCCTTCGGCGGTTCTCGCGAAGTAATTGGCCGCACGATCGAACTCAACAGCGTTCCCTTCACCATCGTCGGCGTCGCCGAGCCACGTTTCACCGGAATTACTCCCGGCAGCGACTACGATGTCTGGCTGCCGCTCTCCGACGCGCAACGCATCACCAATCCACAACTCTGGCAGGATCGTCAAGGCGACCCCAGTTTTTGGTGGCTCACGATCGTTGGCCGCCTCAAAACGGGCGCGTCGCTCGCGCAAACGCAAGCCGCGCTCACCGTCCTCTTCCGCAACGAAATGTTGCACGGGACTGTCCCGCTTTTCCACGCAGGCGCGATGGGCGGCGCACCGGGTCCACTTCCTGGACCTCCGCCCAGCGGTGCGTCCGTTCGTCATGACATGGTCTACGGTGGACCGCCCGCAACTCCGCAGCCCGGCAAAGGTCCAGCAATGATGATCGCGCCCGGACCCGGTGCGAATCTAAGTCCGAGTCCCGGTCCCGGACGCACCCCAACATTCGTGCCATCACCTTCGCCCTCCGCTGTATCGCCGGCAGCACCGCCGCCAGCCAGCGCTCCGAAAACGCTATCCACTGCCGCCGATAATCCGGAATTGACTCTCGTTCCGGCCACGTCCGGCCTCACCGGCGACCGCAGCCGCTTTTCCGATCCGCTCTACCTCCTGATGCTCGCCGTCGGAATCATCCTGCTCATCGCGTGCGCGAACGTCGCGGGCCTGATGCTCGCCCGCGCCGCCGCGCGGCAAAAAGAAATGGCGGTGCGCCTCGCGTTAGGTGCCGGACGCGTCCGCATCATCCGCCAGCTCCTAACCGAAAGCGTGATGCTCTCACTGCTCGGCGGTGTGCTGGGAATTTTCTTCGCTTACTGGGGAGCTCACGCGATCGTCTCCTTCGTTTCCAGCAATCAGACGCGTCCCCTCGGCTTCGCCACCGGCGTGGACCTCCGCGTCCTAGCCTTCACCGTCGCCGTTTCTCTGCTCACCGGAGTTCTCTTCGGCGTTGCGCCCGCCTTCCGCAGCGCGCGCGTGAATTTGACCCCAGCGCTCAAAGAAGGTGAAGGAAGCTCCGCCAGCTCCGGCCACTCCGCAGGAGAATGGTTCAGCATCGGCAACGCGCTAGTCGTCGCGCAAGTCGCGCTCGCCATCGTCGTGCTCGTCGGCGCGGGCCTTCTTGTTCGCACGCTCGCCAACCTGCGCAGTGTGGACGTCGGCTTCGATTCGCACAACATCCTGATCTTCGGAATAGATCCGAGCCTCGCCGGATACAAAGGCGCCCAAATTGATAGCTTCTACCGCGACCTGCAGGGCCGCCTCGCGGAAACTCCCGGTGTGAAATCTGCGAGCTACTCGATGATGCCGCTCCTCAGCAACGGCCTGATGATCACCATTTTCCACTGGCCGGGCACTCCGCAGGATCAGCAGTCCGAAGCGGACACGCTGGGTGTAGGCCCGGAATTCTTCGAGACTCTGCACATCCCATTTCTCGCCGGACGTTCCTTCAACGCCTCCGATTTCGCGGTGGCCGCCTCCAATAGCGGAGACACCCCCACCTCGGCGCCCACTCCCGTGATTGTGAATCGCGCCTTTGTAGAAAAATATGTCGGCAAGGAAAATCCGCTCGGCGAGCAATTCGGCGGAGGGCCGGCCGACGAAAACGGCCCAGCCAATCCCGGTTACGAAATCGTTGGTGTCGTACGTGACGCGAAATATAGCGACCTGCGTCGCGACATCCACGCCACCATGTATTCGCCGCAGCACATTGGAGGAGCGTCTTTCGAACTGCGCACCGCCGCCGACCCGCAAGCCATCCTTCCGGCAATCCGCGAAGCCGTCGCGCAGGTGAACGCGAATTTGCCGCTCTTCAACGTCACCACCGAATCGCAGCAGATTGATCGCCTGCTCTTCCAGGAACGCCTCGTCGCGCGCCTCTCCGCTTTTTTTGGTTTGCTCGCGCTGGTGCTCGCCTGCGTGGGGCTGTACGGCCTGTTGGCCTACGAAGTCTCGCGCCGCACCCGCGAAATCGGCATTCGCATGGCGCTCGGCGCGCAACCTGAAAGCGTCCTGCGGCTGGTCTTGCGCCAGGGAATTGTGCTGGCATTCATCGGAGCGGCCGTGGGCATCGTCGCGGCGCTTGGCGTGATGCGTTACATCTCCAAGATGCTCTACGACGTTCGCTCGAACGATCCGCTCACCATGATCGCCGTCGCCGTGTTGCTCACTCTTGTTGCGCTCGCCGCGTGCTACCTCCCTGCACGCCGCGCCATGCGCGTGGACCCCATGGTCGCCCTGCGCTATGAATAAATTGCGCGAGAGCAAAGCCGCAGTCGCTTAACCAATCGCGCGCGCAAAAGGTTTGGTAGCGTCCGGTGCGCCTCACGGAAGCCTCACCATGGCCATGACTTTCGAAATCCATGACGGGAAGATTGCCGACCTCGCGGTGATCGCCGATCCCGCCGCGCTCAGCAAACTCGGACTCGCCGTCCTCGACGACTAACGTTAATGTCCGCGCCCGTACGTTTATTTGTCATCCCGAGCGGAGCGAGGGACGTCTCCTCGTTTTTTTTTCCGTCCCCAACATCAGAAATCGAGGGCAGCCTCTACATCGCAATCGCTGCGCGCGAGCCACCCCAGCCGAAAAGCGCTCCCGGCAACCTTTGCGCGTAATTTGGCGTCACACTCGCAAAACGGGGATCCGCAGCTCAGGAGATATCAATGAAGCGAGAATTATTAAGCACGATCGCATTCGCCGGCATCGCTCTGGCAGTCATCTTCGCCGTCGCGCCGCGCCCAGCGCAAGCGCAGGACGCCAAAACCCCCTATCCTCAAATGGCCCCGCTCGATCAATACCTCATCGCGGATCGCAATGTCGAAATAGAGCTGGCGCGCACTGCTGCCCCCGAAACTGTCGCCCGCGAAGCCGAAGTCATGGTTCTCACGCGCCACGGCTACGAAGTCGCCGTCAAAGGCACCAACGGCTTCGTCTGCATCGTGGAACGCTCCTGGACCGCCGATAGTGACGACCCCGATTTTTGGAATCCCAAGCTGCGCGCTCCGATCTGCTTCAACCCGCCCGCCGCGCGCACGTATCTTCCACTCACGATCAGGAAGACCGACTTGGTATTGGCCGGAAAATCCAAAGCGGAAATGTTCGCGGGCATCAGCGACGGTTTCGAAAAAAAGGAAATCCCCACTCTCGAACCCGGCGCGATGAGCTACATGCTTTCGAAGCAAGGCTACCTAGGCGACAGCGCTGGCCACTGGCATCCTCACGTAATGTTTTTCGTTTCAGATATTGATGCTGCAACTTTGGGAGCGAACTTGGCGGGCTCTCCAGTTCTGGCATCCCCAGACAAGCCAGATCGGCTCACCGTGATCCTGATTCCAGTCGGCAAATGGTCGGATGGCACCACTGCCCCCATGTTCGAGCAGTGACCCAAGGTTTTGCCGAACCATGCCTATCTTCCGATTGGCGCACTGCGACTAGCAGAGCAGCATAACTACCTTCTACGCCGCCGATTCTCTTTCCGCGGTACAAAAAAATTCTCTCCCGCCCCGGGTCGGCCCCGAGCGGGAGAGATTCACCGCCGCCTCTGCCTCTAACGTCGCATTAGTTCACGGTCAAAGTGATCGTAGTCTGGTTCGAGAGCGTCCCCGACGTTCCGGTCACGACGACCATGCTCGTCCCAGCCGGCGTCGCGCCCGTAGTGCCGCCGGATTTCCCGCCGCCACCGCAACCCGCCGTGGCAAACAGCGCCACTAAAACCAATGCAAGCCCGCCGATGGGAATCAGCGCCGAGGTCCCGTAGCGCAACCTGCGCGCGGAACGCACTGCAATGATAATCAGCGCCACAAATCCAACCGCCAGAAGAATGCGCATCTGCGGCGTCATGCCGGAAAGAAAACCCGCTCCCGCCGAAACGCCCGCCATTTTCATCGCTGCCGCGGCGGTCGTAGTGATCGTCAGCATTGGCGCTGTAGTCCCGCCGGGGTTGTAGCTGTTCGTCGAAAATACGCACTTCGCCCCCGCCGGCAAGCCGCTGCACGAAAATCCCACCGCGGAATTGAATCCATTCGTCGCTGCGATATTGATCGTGAAGTTCGCTGAACCGCCCGGCGTCAAGGTCGCGCTGCTCGGCGAAGCGCTCATCGAAAAAGATGGAGCGTTGCCGCCGGAGGCTTGCGTGGGAGTCAAAGTCGCAAATATCCCGTGAGCTTCATTCATTCCGCCCGCGGTAAAATACAACGTACTCGGATCGCCCGACGATCCGCCGCCGCCGAATACTAGGTCCCACAGCGACAGATTCGTGATTACGTTCCCGCCGGCATCCCGCACGCTATCAACAAACGCTCCGGAGGGAGTGTAAGCATTCAGCACGCCGTCTCCGAAATTGCCGATCAATATGTCGCCTCCGAACGCGCCAAATCCCGCCGGTGGAATCACAATTCCCCACGGCGCATTCGTGTGCATGTCTCCCGTCGAAACAACTCGCTGCACGAAATTGCCGTTATCGTCGAATATATCCACGATCCCGTCTCCCGCCGCGTGCACCGGATCATGTTTCGCGGAATCTTGCAGTGCGTACGTCACGTAAATCTGGTTGTTGCCCACATTGTGGATTCCAAAGGGCGCGTATCCGGCCGGAAGATTCGGGTCCGTGAACGATCCCGAAAGGCTCACTGCCGCGAATGTCGAGTTGTAGACTTCCACTTTTCCGCTCCGGAAATTGGTCGCCAGAATGAAATTCGCGCCGTTGCTCGTCACCATCGCGAGCCCCTTGTAAACGGCGCCGGTCCCCCCCATCGAATTATCCACCGCCAGAATCACGTTCGTCCCGCCATTCCAGCCGGAGATCGTTCCATCTTCCGTATCAAAAATAAAAAGGCTGGGCTGCCCGCCAACTTCAAACCCGGTCGAGGACACATTCGCTACGATTCCCGTCGGAGTCGCCGCGGCGGTGCTCCCTGCGGGCGGAGGAATCGTAAACGTCCCCTGCAGCGCTCCGGTCTGATCGTACAAAGTCGAAAATCCGCTGTTGTTGTCCGCAATCCAGAACGCACTATTGGGGAAAAACGCAATCCCCCACGGATTCAGCAGATTCGGATCCACGTGCATCGGCGCGGGCAAAGTCGACGCCGTATCCGCCACCAAATTCGTCTGCTTATAATTGTTCGCTGTAACCTGAGCACGCACGGGCGCGCCAATCGCGAAAATCCCCAAGATGATTGCCGTGCTCACCGAAAACCTTTTCAAAACTCGCATCGCTCTCACTGTATTCTCCCTTTTTGTCAAACCTGATTTCGTCCAAGCCCCCGGTCCAGCCAGCAGCACACCTGCCGGCGTTCTCTTGTTCAGCACTCGGAAACCCACGAAGAACCGGCAATAGGCGAACGACCCCGTTCTACTGACCGGACGGTTCGTCGCACCGCACTCGTCGTCCGCGGTTCATCGCGCCACGCTGAATGGCGCCGTCCGAGCGACAAATCTACGAACCATCGCCGCGAGCGTTGTCACGGCGAAGTTATTTAAATGTCCCGTCCTCGTAGAGTTTTTGTCTCGTCAGGCAGGCACGTCGAGGAATCACCACTTAGGCAGATACGCAGAAGCAACTATCAGGCATGTGGGGTGGACCAACTCCAAGGCAGGGCTCTTTTGTTTGACAAGCAGGCGCATAGCCCATGCTCGAATCTGTGGATCGCAGGTCGTGGCTTTGACGCTCACCGCAGCCCTACTCGCCAGCCGCTTGCGCCGCCGGACGCAACGCCTCCCGCGCCTCCACCTCTCGCCGGCGCGGAATCGCGCATGCCAGCGCGCCAAACGCCAGCACCACCGGAAAACATTCGATCACATAACGCGGCTCTACGGTTTGCAACTGCGTCATTGCCACCGTGCGTATCGCCACAAATAAAATCAAAAAAGTCCCCGCCGTTCCGCCGCGCCAGCGCCACAATCCGCACAGCGCGAGCAACGCATACACAATTCCCAATATTCCGAATCCCAAAGTCACGCCAAAATCGGCGCGATTCTCCCGCCACTTCTCCCCTGGCGGCCACAAATCGCCCGAATACGGCAACAATTCAATCCGCGGCGTAAACCACATCGCCAAAATCCGCTCCACGGGAATCACCAGATACGTCCGCCAAGGGCGCCGCTCCGTCCGCTCGCGCGCCAACCGCGCAAATTGCGCATCCAGCGCCGGCGTGAGTCGCAAACCGGCCTCATCGTAACGTGCCAAGAGCTCCCCCACGCGCGCGCGCTCCGCCTCCGAATCAAATGCCACAGCCGGCAGCGCGTCCACGCTCAGCGGCTGCTTCCCCAACTTCCAATTCACCAGGTACGCATTGCCGAACCGCGTCATCCACGTGTGCGTCCACGCAAAAAATCCCAGCGGAATAAAATCCCCATAACTTTGCGCGTAACGCGGACCCAGAAATTCAATCCGCCCCAAAGTCCGCGCATTGCGCGCCGCCCAAGGCAACAGCGCCACCAGCAATCCCACGCCCATCCACAATCCCGCCAAAATCAATTTCGCCCAATCCGCCCGCCGCCTCCATCTCCAACACAGCGCCAACCCCGCCGCAGCAAGCACCAGCGGCGCTTCCGGACGCACCAGCGTCCCCACCCCCACAATCAATCCCGTCAAAAGAAACCACGCCACGAACGCCAACGCCTTCCGGCGCGTCGCAAAATCGCCCACAGAAAAATCGATCACCTCAGAATCGCTCAACAAATAAACCAGCACGAAGAGAGCCGCCGCCGTCAGAAATATCGCCAAGCTCTCCGTCAAAACGACCGCCGTATAATTCGCAGTAAAAGGACAAAGTGCCGCCATCCACAAAGCCGCCGTGGCCGCCACCCGGCGCCGCTCGACCGCCACCAGCCGCGCCGCAATCAACGCGGTCAAAACACATGTCCCCAAATCCAAAAACGCCTGCGCCAACATCACCGCCCGTCCCCCGCGCCCCAGCAAAAAATAAATCGCCGCCAGAAACGCCGGATACCCTGGCGTGCGCATGTCCACCGGCGCCAATTGCCCCATCACAAACAGCCCATACACTCCGTGGTCCATCCAAATCCGCGCCAGCTCTTCGTAAAATTGCGTGTCTCCCGCATGAAATGGAAAATGCACAATAAAGTACAGCCGCAGCGCCAATCCCGCCGCCAAAGCCAATCCCAGTTGTGTGTAGGAAAAAGGCCGTGTATTCATCACCGAGGTCCGCAAAAAATCCTGCAGTCGTTCAAACTAAAATCGCAATCAACTGCGCGCGCCGCCATCCAATTCCGCCACGATCCGTTTCGGCGCCGTATTCCGCCAAGCCGCGTCCAGCGCCTTACGCACACGCCCCTTCTTCGCCGCCGTCAATATCACGTTCGTTGCCCCGCGCAGTCCCCACTTCCCTTTCACCGCCACAAATGCCTTCGGCTCCGCCCGCACAAAATCCTGCTGCTGGTCCGGCATCAGCTTCACCATCGCCCAGCCCGCCCGCGGATACCCCAGCGTCGCAAAAATTTTCCCACCGACGCGAAAATCCGGATGCTCCATGTGCGCGCTCTCTGCAGTTTCCGGAAAACTCAGCGCCATCCGCCGAAATTCCGCCGCAGTCATCATCGCCCCCCGTGGCTGCGCGACGTGCCGCGTCCATCCACGTCACTCACACGCAGCTTACCCCAACAATTCCTCCAATGCCCATGTTCCAGCGTGGTACGGTTTATGTCACCCCAGCCCAGCAAAGTTTCTCGCGCCTCCGCCGATATACCCACCGGCGGTCTCGCCGAGACGAAACTCATGCGCTGGCGCAACCTACTCAATCCTCGAAACGCGCGCTCCATCAACACCCGCACGACGCCCGTGCGCCCGCCTGCAAACACCGCCGCATCATCCGCCACAGCCGCAACCACCGCCGCAGCCCGCACCCATAAAAAACGCCGCGCGCACCGCGTCTCCGCCTTCCTTCCCGTCTTCGTCTACGGCCGCGCGCACAACGAGCCCTTCGCTGAACACGCCGTGACCCTAAACGTCAGCTCCACCGGCGGCTTCCTGGCACTCGACGCCGAAGTATCCCCCGCGGAAAAACTCCTGATGGCCAACGAACAAACCGATGAAGAACTCCCCTGCCGCATAGCTCGCGTAGTAAAAACTCGAGGTGGCAAAACCCTGGTAGGCTTCGAATTCCTCCGCCCCTCTCCCCGCTTCTGGTCCATAGATTTCACGTCTTAACACGCGCGGCCACCGCTGCTATCCTTCCCGCGCGATGCCCTCCTCGACCTACAACGAAATCGCCGGCCAAAGCGTCGAGCGCCTGGCCGCCCTAAGCGACGGCATCTTCGGCGTCGCGATGACTCTCCTCGTCCTCGATCTCCGCGTCCCCGCCTCCGAAGCCATCCACTCCGAAAAAGATCTTCTCCACGCACTAGCAACTCTCACTCCTCAAATAGTCATGTACATGATGAGCTTCCTCACCCTCGGCATTTTCTGGATCGGCCAACAAACCCAGCTCAACCACCTAAAACGCGCTCACCGCAGCCTGGCTTGGACGCACCTGCTCTTCCTCTTCGCCGTAACGCTCACTCCCTTTTCCACGCGCCTCCTAGCCGAACACGACACCTACCGCACTGCCCTCGCAGCCTACTGGTTCAACATCTTCCTCCTGGGCGCCTCTCTCTACGCTACCTGGACCTGCGCCGCCAATCTAAATCTCCTGAAAGACGACATGCCCGCCACAATCTCCCGAGCCATCAAACGCCGCATAATAATCGGCCAATCCCTGTACGCCGCAGGCGCCGCCCTCGGTCTCATCAACACCCACTGGAGCATAGCCGCCATAGTCGCAGTCCAGTTCTACTACGCCATCGCCCCAAAATTCGGCCAGCGCCAGCAAGCATAAGTCCGCGTTGTCATCCGGTTTACCCTGAGCGTTGTAGCGAAGGGAGCGCAGCGAGCGAGCGCTCTTCTAATCTTCGAAAGCCACAAATTATTAAGCGGAGTTCCACGCTGGCAACCACTGGAGGGGTTGAAACATTGCAAAAAAGCCGCGACTCGCCCGCTTCAGGCAGTTTTCAGAAATTCGTGGCAGTCATGCCACGCCGCTAACTTCCGCCCAACGCCGAGTTTCTGAACCTTGATCGCGTCCATGGCTTGCGTGGCGATGTCCATCGCGCGCACTTCATCGTGATAATTTGCGGGATTTTCCAGCTGCAGCCGGCGAAGACATATCGCGATCTCCGCTTCATGGATCAGCCGAGCCAAAGTTTCCTGGTCCGGTTCGTCCACGGCTCTGATGAAAGCTTCCTGCCAAATCACAGGCCTATAACTATCCAAGGTTTCCTCCGGCGGCATCAAGTTGAGGTGGGAGGGCCGAAATTCGTTTCAATACTTCGCGCCATAATTCGCATCAAGAGCGATAGTGCCGACAAAGTATCAGATGCCGCGGCGCGCAATCGGTTACGTTAAGAAATAACTTTTGTTCCGAGCCCCATTCTTCGCGTGTCGAAATGCTGACACTCCGGCGCTTCTAACAATGTGCTCAATTCGGAAGCGTTGGAAAAAGCCTCGGCGTCATCTGCGCAGCGAATTCTTTGAACACGCGCACATGCCGCGGGATGTAGCGATTACCGAGATGGACAACCCACAGGTGAAAGATACGGAAGTGCCATTTCGGCATGACTTCGACCAGGCGCCCTTCGCGCACCAATTCCGGCTGCACGATCGGCGGAAGGTCTCCGATTCCGGCGCCCGCAAGCAACGCTGTTGCCAGTCCGGCATATTCGTTGATCGAAAGGTACGGCTGGAACGTCAGAGTTTGCTTCCTCTTTCCGCTTGCGTGGACGAAGATCCAATTATTCACGGGTTTCCAAAACGAAAATGCCAGCAGCCGATGGCCCAACAGATCCTGTGGCGCCTTAGGTGGTTTGCACTTCGCGAAATAGTCCGGGCTCGCTACCAGCTGATGCCGGTAGGTGAGGAGCTTGCGCGCCACGAGCGATGAATCTTCCAGTTGTGGGTCAACCCGGAAAGCCAGGTCAACGCCCTCGGCGATTTGATCCACAATCCGCTCGGTGATGAAAATCTGCACGCGCACGTCTGGGTACGAAGCCTGGAACGCGCCGACCAGCGGGGCAAGCAACGAGTCCGAGATGCTGGGTGGCGCGGACAGCCGCAGCGTGCCGGAGACATGCGACAAGTGATTTGAGGCGATGCTATCAACTGCTTCCCCCAGTTCCGCGGTGTGCTGAGCATGCTCAAGAACTGCGGAGCCTACATCAGTGAGCCGCAGGTGGCGCGTCGAACGTTCGAGCAAACGGACACCGAGCTGGTCCTCGAGTTCGGCAACGCGCCGGCTTACTGTCGAAGTCGGCATTTTCAGGCGGCGGGCCGCTTCGGAAAAGCTGTTAGCTTCCACAACCTTCGCGAAAATCAGCAGCGAATTCAGGTCCGTCATTTTTTTCCCTTGCGCGCCTTCGCGTGCGCTGCGTGCGGTATCTTTCGGAAAGCTCGCCGATGCGAAAGTGCCCGGGTGCTCGTCCAAGATTATCCCAAAAGTGGAAAAATGATTTTCACTTTATCCCACTAGTCGCGTCCGCGGCGTGAATCTAATCTTTGCCTGCCACGAAAGGAGCGCAGCCATGAATGCGAACGAACAAGCAGTTGCCGCGGCATTATCGAAATACGAAGAAGCATTGAATCAATCGGACACCAATGCAGTGATGAAGCTCTACGCTCCCGACGGCGTATTCATGGCCCAGAACTTCCCGTCCAGCGTCGGCGCCGATGCGGTCCGCAAGGCTTATGACGTCGTCTTCAAAGCGATCAAGCTGACCGTGAAGTTCAACGTTGCCGAAGTCGTCGAGCTAGCCCCCAACTGGGCCTTCGCGCGCACCAATTCAGCCGGCACAGTCAAAATCCACGCCACCGGCCAAACCAGCGCAGAGGCCAACCAGGAACTTTTCGTCTTCCAGAAAATTGACGGCGCCTGGAAGATCGCGCGTTACTGCTTCTCCACCACGAACCCGCCGCGCGCATAAGCCCGCGTAACATTCAGGAGTCGAAACATGCCTACGATGAAAGCAGCAGTAATCCGCCAGGCAGGTGGCCCAGAAGTTCTGAAAATAGAGAACGTCCCGATACCCACACCCCGGAACGGCGAAGTCTTGATTCGCGTGAAAGCCTGCGGCCTGAATCGCTCCGAACTCTTCACGCGCCAGGGCCATTCGCCCGACGTGAAGTTCCCGCGCATTTTAGGAATCGAAGCGGCGGGCCTCGTCGAAAGCGCCCCAGGGAACGAGTTCCGCAAAGGCGACAAGGTCATGACCGCCATGGGCGGCCTGGGACGCCAATTCGACGGCGGCTACGCCGAATACACCTGCGTGCCCGCCAAACAAGTGCAGGCAATAAACTCCGCACTTCCCTGGGAAACTCTGGGAGCCATTCCCGAAATGCTTCAGACAGCCTGGGGCTCGCTCTTCAGGTCGCTGCTTCTAGCAAAAGGCGAGCGTCTATTGATCCGCGGCGGCACCACGTCGGTCGGCCTCGCCGCCGCGGCGACCGCCAAGAATCACGGCGCCTTCGTCGCCGCCACCACCCGCAATCCCGACCGCGAAAAACTTCTCCGCGGCAGCGGCGCCGATCAAGTCTTCATAGACACCGGTTCGATCGCGGACCAAGTCAAGGAAGTCTGTCCCCAGGGCGTGGACAAAGTGCTCGAGCTGATAGGCACAACCACGCTGCAAGACTCGCTGCGCTGCGCCAAACAGCACGGAATCGTGTGCATGACCGGCATCGTCGGCAATAAATGGTCGTTTGAGAATTTCGCTCCAATGGACGCCATTCCCACCGCCGTCTACTTGACCAGCTACGCAGGCGAATCAGAAGACTTCCTACGCACGCCGCTCCAGGAGTTGGTTGACCAGATCGCCGCAGCCAAGCTGCAAGTCCAGGTAGGCAAAATCTTCCGCCTAGACCAAATCGTCGAAGCCCATCGTGCCATGGAAGAAAACAAAGCCGGCGGAAAGATCGTACTGCTAACCTAGCAGCGGCATTAGTCCGGCCACCGGTCCGAATCGCGTGTTATCCTCCATTGGTCGTGCCGCCGTAGATCTGCCCAACCTGCATTAAAGGAGCACCATGCCCTGGTACACCTATGTCGCCTACTTCTTCGCCGGCGCTTTCCTCGTCAACGCCGTGCCGCACTTCGTCACCGGCGTCACCGGCCGACGCTTCCCCTCGCCCTTCGCCAAACCTCCCGGTAAAGGTGAGTCCTCGCCCGTCGTCAACGTCCTCTGGGCCGCGCTCAACCTGCTAATCGCCTACCTGCTCCTGACCCGCGTGGGAGATTTCCACGTCCGCGAAACCCCGAGCCTCGCAGCGGCGGCAGCCGGCGGCCTCGTAATGGCCCTCCAGCTAGCCAGCTGGTTCGGAAGCACCTACGGCCGCCTTAACGCCCCCAAATAGCCCACCCAACAGGCCCGGGGTCATGCCATTTGGGTCGTGGCTTCAGGCACGACATACGTAACGGCCGCACGGAGCGCCGTACCCGGTCAGTTCCACAGGACACCACCCACAAATCACGCTATAATCAAGCTTCCATCTGCGCGCCACCGCAGTCTAATAGGCGTACGAGTCGCGCCATCATCAAAGCTCCAAAAGGGAAGGTTGCATGAGTCCACTTGGGAAAAAGATCGTAGTAGGGCTTTCCATCCTCGTCGTCGCTTACGCCGCCACCGGCTACATGCTCGGCCGCTCCAACAACGACGACAAAGCCTATCGCGCACTCACCGTCTATAGCGAAGTCCTCGAGCACATTCAGCGCGATTACGTGGACGATCCGAACATGCACGCCGTCACCAACGGCGCCCTCCACGGCCTGCTCGATTCGCTCGACGCGCAGTCTGCCTACCTCAGCCCGCTCGAATATAAGGATTACAAGGATAAGACCGCCGACGCCACCGCCACCGGCGAACCCGGACTCGCGCTCACCCGGCGCTTCGGCTACATTGGCGTGATCGCCGTCCTGCCCGACAGCCCCGCCGCGAAAATCGGTCTGCGCGAGGGTGACATCCTCGAAAAAATCGCCGGATTCACCACCGGTCAGATGGCCATTGACCAAGCGCAACTCCTGCTGAAGGGCAATCCCGGCACCACCGTTCCGCTCTCCGTGATCCGCCGCGGCAAAGCCGAACCTCAGACCATGAACATCACTCTCGCGAAGCTCACGCCTCCTAAGCTCATCGAAGATAAAATCGCTGGCGATATCGCGTATATCCACGTGCAGGAATTCACCCCGGGCACGTCCAAGCAGATCCGCGAAAGGCTCGTGCAGTTGCAGCACGGCGGCGCGAAGAAACTGATCCTTGACCTCCGCGATTGCTCTCTGGGCGACGATCAGGAAGGCGTGCAAACCGCGCAACTCTTTCTTTCATCCGGCACCATCGCCACTTTGAAAGGCCAGACGGTTGCTCCCACCGTCTATTCCGGCGAGCCTTCGAAAGTTGTTTGGACCCAGCCCGTTAGCGTGTTGATCGGCAACGGCACAGCCGGCCCCGCGGAAATACTCGCCGCAGCCATCGGCGATAATAAACGCGGCGACACCATCGGCGAACGCACCTATGGCACCGCCTCCGAGCAGAAATTGATTCAACTCGACGACGGCTCCGCGCTGATCCTCACCGTCGCGAATTACTTCACGCCCGGCAACAAAAACATTGCTACCGAAGGCGTCGGCCCCACGGTCGAGATCCATCCTTCGATTGACGATCTGATGGCGCAAGCCGACCTCACTCAGCCGGCCGCCGCTCCCAGCTCTTCGCCCACGGATCCGGTGGTCAAGAAGGCCATCGAGATTCTGCAGGGCGGCGCCACCGTCGAGAAAAAGGCTGCCAAGCTGATGCGCTGGCAGCCCCAACTGGCCGCGTAAATTTGCATTCGCGCAAAGCGCTCCGGATTTTCGCGGGCTTAGCCGCCGCGCTGTTTCTATTCCTCGCGGGCTGCGGCAAAAAATCACTTTCAAAATCTGAGCTGCGCTCCGTCACCGGCGAAATCGTCGCCGCCGCGCAGAAAATCAATGGACGCAAATCCGAAATCGCTATCCGGCCGGAGTTGCGACCAACAAAGAACGGCGCTTCCACGCGTCTCGCTGCCGACAATATCTACCTCTCGCTCGCCGATCCATCGCAAGCTTCCGCACTCTCTCAGGCTCTCACCACGATCGCGCATCATCACGATCTCGCAGTCAACGAAACCACTTCCGCAGGCGTCATCCGCTTCGATTTCACCTACCGCGGCGTCCGCACGCACACCGTTCACGTAGTAACGCCGCTCGTCGCTCGCGCGCCCGCCACACAGAATCGCAGCAGTAGCATCAGCAGCGGCGGTGGAAACAATCCCCGCGTGGCCATCATCATTGACGACCTCGGTTACGACCGCTCCGCCGCCGACGCCGTTCTTGCACTCGGCTTCCCGCTCACGGTCTCCGTCCTGCCGCACTTACCTCTCTCCAGTGAAGTCGCCGAAGAAGCACAGCGCCGCGGCGATCAAGTAATGCTGCATCTACCCATGGAATCCGAAGCCGATGGCGCAAAACCGGAAGACATCGAACTACGCGTGGGAATGAATGCCTCGCAAGTGAACGAAACTCTCGCAGGAATGCTGGAGACCGTGCCCTACGCCGTCGGCGTAAATAATCACCAAGGCTCGCGCGCCACCGCCGACCCTGCGTTAATGCAAGCTCTGATGCCCGCCCTGCGCCAACGCGGCCTCTTTTTCATTGATAGCCGCACCGACGCGAAGACTGTCGCCTACGATACCGCCGAGCACAACGGCGTGCGCGCCGCCTCGCGCAAAGTTTTCCTGGATGACGTCGCATCGCGCGAAGCCATCCTTAAACAGCTCGAACTCGCCGCTCGCGACGCCCGCCGCGACGGCTTCACCATCGCCATCGGCCACCCCCGCCCCGCCACCATCGCCGCGCTCTCCGATGGCGTCCCGCATCTCGAAGCAAACGGAATTCATCTGGTCTTCGCGTCGCAGCTGGTGCAATAGCAGCCGCGGCGCGAACGCAACAGCCGCTTTAGTAGTCGCCGCCGATTCCTGGGAACATCGCCTTCGTCGGCACCAGCCGCGCCTTCGTGCCATCGTGCACCGCAAACTGCACCGGACGGCCGTCAATATGCTTTTCCCAAAGGCTCGCCGCACCATATTCGCCATTTTTATTCAACGCGTAAAATTGAAGGTGAAATAGCTTCAGCCGGTCGGGAAATGCTTTGTAGTTTTTCACCACGCGATGCATTGCTTCCATGCAAGCGTCGGTGGGCGAAGAGCCTCTGCGCATCATTTCGACGATCGTGTGCCCGCCGGAGATCTTGATATTTTCCTCGCCGCGTCCCGTGGAGCCAGCCGCGCCCACTTCGTTGTCCACAAATAGCCCCGCGCCGATGATCGGCGAATCCCCCACGCGCCCCGGGATTTTCCAGGCAAGACCCGAAGTTGTAGTCGTCCCCGAAATATCGCCCTTGGCATCCACCGCCAGACAGTTGATCGTGCCGGTCGGCGGATGCATCACCACATCCTCGATGTGTTCGCGCCACGCCAGCTTTTCCGGCGTGTCCAGCAGCTCCGCGAGTTTCTCTTTCCACTCCGGACTATCCAACCCCGGCCGCCAGTTTTCCGAAGATGAAGCCTTCCACGCCAGCCACGCGATCCGCGAACGTTCCGTCAGCAAATTCATCGTTGTGAAACCTTCGTCTTCCGCAAAATGCTGTGCTCCCGCGCCCACGATAAAAACGTGATTCGTTTTCTCCATCACGGTTTTCGCGACCAGTGAAGGATTCTTGATCTTCTGAATGGAACCGACGGCTCCGGCGCGGTGAGTCGGGCCGTGCATTACGGACGCGTCCAACTCGACGACCCCCTCTTCATTCGGCAAACCGCCGTAGCCCACCGAATCGTCGTTGGGATCGTCTTCCACCTTGGTCACCACTGCGAGCACCGCGTCCAGCGTGTCGCCGCCGGATTTGAGCACGTCCATGCCATCGTCGAGATGATGGAAGCCGTTCGCTGCCGATACAATCAACGGCCGCGTGCCCGTTGGTGCGGCGGCAGATTCGCTGCCTGCGAAGCCGTTCGCTTTTGCGATGCCAGCAGTGCCGGCGCCGAAAAGCCGCTGCGTGCTAGCGGCAATCCCTCCCGCAAGAGTGGAAAAGAAAAACTTTCTGCGCGTCCATTTTTCCATTTGTGTGCCTTTCGCTGACCCAGGATTCAGCCCGGCAAGAATACTTGCGAACGGAGCATAGTTCCGCGCGCGCGCGGCCACAAGGGAAGAATTGCAAGGAGGTCTACTAAGTGGAAGCGCGCGAACGAATCAAACCCACGCCGCAGTCGGCATCAATTCCATGCCACGCTTCCTTCGTGTACCGCTAGGGCTTGAATCCCACGCTGCGCCACAATTCTGCGCAGTTGTACATCACTCCATTACTGATCACGAATTCCACCTTACGAATGTTATGAATGGATTCCAGCGGATTGCCATCCACAATAATCACGTCCGCGCGCTTCCCTGCTTCCACGGTCCCCAATTCCTTGTCGAGGCCCATCACCCGCGCCGGCACAATCGTAGCCGCTTGAATCGCTTCCATCGGCGTGAATCCCGCCTGCACGTACAATTCAATCTCGCGATAGAGGCTGTAGCCTGGAACGGTCTGGTCGGTTCCGGCCACGATCGGCACGCCGGCGCGATGCAAAGCGCCGATAATCTCGATGTATTTCTGCACGATTTTTTCGCGAATCGCCGCGTTCGGCGCAGGCGGCCCCGCCTCCGCCAAAATCGCCCGCAGTTCGGGCGCGACCTTGACGACTCCCGGCTCGATGCTGACGGGCGGCTTCGCGCTGCTGGCGGTGAAAAATTCGAATAACGCCACCGTAGGATCCAGCACCGTCCCGTGCTGCACCAAAAACAAAACCACCTTTTTCGCTTCCGGCGAATTCAGATCGATGTTGGCTTCCGCGTTCAAGCGATCCATGCGTGTAGCGTTTTCCGGAGGCGGCGGCGTCATAATGTCCGCGATGTACTGGATATGATTGATCTGGTCCTGCCCCGCTTCGATCACCTGATACGCGTTGAGGCCCTCCGGCACATGTCCCGTGACGGTCATTCCCAGGCGATGTGCTTCCGCGGCCACATCCCTCACTTCCTCCAGCTTCACCGAGCTGTAAATTTTCATCTGCTGGAAGCCGGCGTCGTGGTATTTGTCCACCCACATTTTCGCTTCGTCGGGCGTATCCACACGCGCAACACCAATCGCGAGCGGCCCGCTGCCATCCACAATTCCGGCCGCCAGTATTCGCGGGCCAAGTCCGTGCCCAGTCGCAATCGCATCGCGTACTGCCGTGATGAATTCGAATTCGTTCCCGCAGTCCCGCACCGTCGTCGCGCCCGCCGCCAGATAAATCGGCCCCCACTCCACCTGTTCGAAGTGCGAATGCATGTCCCACAAGCCGGGCAAAATGAACTTGCCGCGCGCATCAACCTCTTGCGTACCACCGGGAATTTTCACGCGCGACTTCGGCCCGGCACCCACGATTCTGCCCTTCTCGATCAGCACTACGGAATCGGCCACTGGCGCAGAACCTGTGCCGTCAATTAAAGTGCCTCCCACCAGCGCGATTTTTTCCGCGCGGCTGCCGGAAATCCCCGTGGAAAGGTCTGCGAGCGCGGCCATCTCGTCGGC
>Ga0307478_10000515_pt1 | contig 39349 bp, 33 predicted proteins | sample atmos_gasesECM4C_2_FD_203713 | JGI IMG/M metagenome (GOLD analysis project Ga0307478, IMG submission 203713) | Hardwood forest soil microbial communities from Morgan-Monroe State Forest, Indiana, United States - atmos_gasesECM4C_05 | ecosystem: Environmental > Terrestrial > Soil > Temperate...
TGCATTTCTCCCGCATCCATGCTGTAATAAGAAAACTAATCGAATGCCATCAGCTCTTACATCGCTGCGCCGCCGCGCCAAAGCTCTGCACCGCAATCTGCGCGGAGCCCGCATGGCCGCGCACGCCCTGGCCTCGACCGACCATCCACTCCTGGCACACATCATCCCCGTGCGCCGGTGCAATCTGGCATGCACCTACTGCAACGAGTTCGACGATTTCTCGGAGCCCGTGCCTACGGATGAAATGTTCCGCCGCATCGACAAGCTGGGTGCGCTGGGAACGGCCGTAGTCACGATCTCCGGCGGCGAACCCTTGCTGCATCCCGATCTCGACGACGTCATCCGCCGCATCCGCTGCAACGGCATGATCGCCGGATTAATTACAAACGGTTATTTCCTGGTTACCGAGCGCATTCAGCGTCTGAACCGCGCCGGACTCGAGTGGCTGCAGATTTCGATCGACAACGTGAATCCTGACGACGTCTCGAAGAAAAGCCTGAAGGTTCTCGACAAGAAACTGCAGTGGCTGGCCGAACACGCCGAGTTTCACGTGAACATTAATTCTGTAGTCGGCGGCGGCATTTCCAATCCGCAGGACGCCCTCACCATCGGCAAGCGCGCCATCGAACTGGGCTTCAGCTCGACCGTCGGCATTATTCACGATGGCAGCGGCCAGCTCCAGCCCCTGGGCGGCGAAGAACGCCGCATCTACAACGAAATGAAGTCGTGGGAAAAGCGCAGCTTCACCCGCATCAACGCCTTCCAGGACAACATTGCGCAAGGTCTGCCCAACGAATGGCGCTGTCGCGCTGGCGCGCGCTATCTCTACATCTGCGAAGACGGATTGGTCCACTACTGCTCGCAGCAGCGCGGCTACCCCGGAGTTCCGCTCGCAACCTACACCCGCGACGACATGCGCCGCGAATACCTCACCGAAAAAGGCTGCGCCCCCCATTGCACGGTTTCCTGCGTTCACCAGGTTTCCGTCTTCGATGCCTGGCGCGCCCCGCAGCATCCCGCGCCCGCCATTCCAGCCGCATCCGCATCCGAACTTGTTCAGATCAAATAATTCGAGGCTCGTCGTCTCTAACTCTTTTGAAAGAATTCCAACCTCGCTGCCTCGCCCCTCATTTCTTCGCCTGCGCCGACGGCGGCAGAATATTATTCAGCCGCAAATACATCGCGGCCGTCCCGTAGTGATCGGCCCATGCACTGGCCACCACTAGAGCTGCTGTGGCGCGCGGGTATTGTTTTCCTCCGAAAAGTTCCACGCTGTCTCCGAGCTTGGCATCGGTCATCTTGCCAAGCGCGTCGGCGCAGAAGTCAAACGATGTTTTCGCCGCCGCGGCCAGTTTGTCCTTGGAATCGGTGTCCTTCACTTCCTCGGCCTTGGGCGCGGGGACATCCGCCGCTTTCGCGCAAAAACTATCGTTCGATTCAATGATGTGCACCACTAAGTGTCCGAAGGTCATTTGGTCAGCGGTAGGCTTGTAGCTGAACTTGTCGGCGGGCATGGCGTCGATGGCGGCAAGAGTATTTTTCTGCCGGATCGGCAGCATCATCTTCAACGCAGCTGTTACCGGATCTTTCACCGGCGCGGCCGCTGCGGCGGGCGAGGCTGCAGTCTGCGCTTCTCCGAAACCAGCCCACCCACAAACCGTAGCAAGAAGCAATGTCACAAGAATACGTTTCATTCGATCCTCCTGAATCTCATTAAGAAGCGTCCCACTACAACTCGCCGCCTAAGAAGCCAGCGACGTCAATCCCACAATAACCAGCATAAATGCGAGGTACCATCCAAAAACGATAGCCAGCGCAATACGTCGCTTCACCTTGCTCACACAAGTAAAACCAATCGCCGTCAAAACCAGAGTCCAAATCGCAAAAACATCAATCATTGATCCCATCGCATACAGCACTGGGTTGTCGGTGGGGCTGAACAAAATGCCCAGATTCGTGGCCACTGGATTCTGCACATTAAAAGCGTCCGGACTTATGCCCGCAAAAAGCGCAAGCGTGGCCAGCAGATAACGCACCACCCCCGGCAGGCTGGCATACACCACAATGGCCAGCGCCACCTTATAAGGAACATTCGCGTTGGCGCCAAATTTGAACGTGGCCAGCAGCAAGCCGGCAACCACCAGCAGGATAATCAGATCGATCACCGGAAACGAATAAGTCCCGATCATCGTCTGCTTTTCCACCGCCTGCATGGTTTTCTCGCGCTCCGCCGGTTTCATGTTCTGGATGCGATCGTACTGCTTCGGCCGCGTCTGCAGGACGTTTTCCCCAGCTTTGTCGTAGCCGACCTTCTGTCCCACCGCATAGGCAAAAAGCGTCGAGACAAGAACCAGCAGCAGAAACGGCGCCCACCAGCTTGCATTGCGGCTCAAGTCGGTAAACGTCCTCGAAGGTGCAATAAAAGTGTTGACGATGCGCGCTCCTTCAGAGAGCGGAGCCAATATGGCTATAGGCAACGGCGGCGCCGAAGGCGGCAGCGGAGAAGCAGCCATGTTTATCCTCCTGCACGGATGCCAACGAATTCTAGCTGGGCGGCAGCGCGGAGACAAGCGTCTTCCTGTTTGAGTTGTGGTGCTGTTTTTGCAGTCTCGAAGAGTTGGTCGGCTAGACGTGCTTACGGCGAAAACCGCGTCAATGGGTCGGGGCTTTCGTCTGCCCCCACCGCACGGCTCCTCCGAAACGAACGAGAGCACGCCCGAAGAGAACCGGCGAGAATCCTATCGCTTTTTTGCGGTAAAATCCAACCCCACGGTCAAAATTCTAGAAATTCAGCCCACTACCCCCGATTGCATCCTGTGGGACCTGTTTCTGTTGCAACCAAGATTTGCCATTCATATCGCAACTTCCGGCGTCGCCTCCAGCAAACTCCTGGTATAGGAGTGCTGCGGCCGCTCCGTGATCTGCTCGCTCGACCCCACTTCCACAATCTTGCCGCCATACATCACGGCGATGCGCGTAGAAAGATATCGCACCACCGGCATGGAGTGCGAGATGAAAAGATAAGTCAGTCCAAAGTCGCGCTGCAATTGCGCCAGCAGGTTGACGATCTGCGCGCCCACGCTTACGTCCAGGGCCGAAACCGGCTCATCGGCCACAATGAATTTAGGACGCAGCGCCAGCGCCCGCGCAATGCCGATGCGCTGCCGCTGTCCTCCGCTGAATTCGTGCGGAAAGCGCCGCAGGATGGATTCGTCAAGCCCCACCGCCCGCAGCAGTTCGATCACCTGCGGACGAATCCCGCCCGGTCCATTCGTCCTGCCATGAATGATCAACGGCTCCGCAATAATATCTTCGACCCGGTAGCGTGGATCGAGTGACGCAAACGGATCCTGAAAAATAATCTGCAGGTCACGCCGCATTCGGCGCATTTCGCCCGCACTCGCCCCCAGCAGATCGCGCCCTTCAAACCGTATGCTGCCGGAAGTTGGTTCGACCAGCCGCAAAATCAGCCGCCCCAGCGTGCTCTTGCCCGACCCCGATTCGCCCACCAGTCCAAGCGTCTCCCCGGCCTGAATATCGAGCGAAACGTCATCCACCGCCCGCACTTCACCCCGGGATTTTCCCCCGAACGCAGATTCGCCTTGGGGATAAATCTTGGTCAGATTGCGGACTTCGAGAAGGGCCATGTTTTCATTCGCAATTCTAGAACAGAGATTTCGTCCGGCCGGGCGCTCTACTGCGCCGCGATCATCGGTACCGCCGCCAGCGCCGCTACCAGCCCCACAAACCTCCAGCGCGTGAAGTGCTCTTTCAATACCATGCGCGCCAGCAGCACCGTCACTGCTGGATAAAGAGAAGAAATGACAACCGCTTCGTCGAGCCGTCCAGTCTGGCTGGCTCGAACAAAAAGCATGGTTCCCATCGAGTCGATGCAGCCGGTGACCACGCCCCAGCCCACGCCTGCCGCCGTGATGTCGCGAAAATTCCATTGCACCAGAACGATCAATGCCGTAATGATCAAACCCCCGGTACGTGTGAACGTCGCGATCCAAAACGCCGATCCCTCGCCCGCCTGATGCACGCAAAGATAGAATCCCGCAAACCCGGTCCCTGCCAGAACCGCCAGTCCAATGCCTTCCGGCCTGCCATCGTCTTCGGTCCGTGTGATCAGCCACAGCCCAGTGGCGGCAAAGGCGAAGCCGAGCATCGGTATTTTGCCGGGTAAGCCCTCGGTGAACATCGAAAACAAAGTTGGAATCGCAGCCCCCAGCACCGCCGCCACAGGCGCGGTCAATCCCATTCGTCCCGATGAGAGCGCCTTGTAAAAGACGGCCAGCGCCGCTCCCCCCGAAGCGCCTGCCGCCAGCACCCATGCCGCGCTGCGTCCTGAGAGCAAAGGCGCATGGCTGGTCGTGGCCAGCGTTCCCACCAACAATAGGCCGCCGAGGTTCACCACAGTCGTAAATAAAAAAGCGTTGGCTCGCCGGGTGGCATAGCCGCCCAGAAAATCACTCGTTCCCCACGCCGCCACTGCAGCCAGTCCGTATGCGGCAGACGTAAATTGTGCTGAGCCGTACATGCTCGACGAGCGTAACACGCGCTTGTTGCAGCCAGGTTTCCAGTCCTGATTCTGACCGACTGAAAGCCCCCAGAATCGCTGGATTAAGCGGCGTACAATAGGTTACGCTGGCGTGTAATCGATGGAGGGTGAGTATGAATCGCTTTTTCGTGGCCGCCATTCTCTGTGCCGGCTTTTGTTGCAACGCACTGGCGCAAACCCCGGCCGACGCCCCTGCCTCCAGGGAAGACGTCGAACGCTATTTCCAGGCCGTTCACTCCCACGACATGATGCTGAAAATGATGGAGGCAATGTCCAAGTCCAGACATCAGATGGCACACGAGCAGTGCGCCAAAGACCATGACAAACTTCCCGCGGATTGCGAAGCGCAGATCAACAAGATGATGGATGAAATGATGAATGACATGCCCTTCGACCAGATGATTCAGGCTATGGTGCCCGCCTACCAGAAACATTTCACCAAGGGCGACATGGACGCTCTCGTCGCTTTCTATTCCGCGCCCACTGGACAAAAAGTGCTGCGGGAACTGCCGGCAGTTACCGCTGAAGGTATGGAGTCCATGATGCCGATCATGCGCAAAAACATCGACAGAATGACCGAGCGCGTCCAGCAGCAGATCGCTCAGATGATGAAGGACTCTTCCAAGTCCACGGGAGACGCCCCTCCACCCGCAAAAAACTGACTTGCAATGTCCCGGCCGTCGAACTCCGTTAGCCCAGCCTTGGGTCGCGGCCGGGAGGACTTCTCGCGTGTTAGAATTCCAGCAAGCCGCTTCCTTACAGGATTTCGGGTTCTAAGACATCAGGGTTCTAAAAACGTTGATCGAGCTGGCACCTTCGATTCTTTCGGCTGACTTTGCCCGTCTCGGTGAGCAGGTGCGCGCCGCGAGCGAAGGCGGCGGAAGTGTCGTCCATGTCGACATTATGGACGGACACTTCGTTCCGAATCTCACCATCGGCCCTCCCGTGGTGAAGGCTCTGCGTAAAGTCACGAAGTTGCCGCTCGACTGCCATCTGATGATCGAGAATCCGGATGATTTCATTCCAGCTTTCGCCGAAGCTGGCGCGGATTGGATTTCAGTCCATCAGGAAGCCTGCCGGCACTTGAATCGCACGCTGCAGTTGATCAAGAGCCACAATTGTTTGGCCGGTGCCGTTATTAATCCGGCGACGCCAGTGGCCACTCTGTCCGAGGTGCTCGACCTGGTTGACTATGTGCTGGTAATGTCGGTGAATCCGGGATTCGGCGGCCAGAAGTTTATTCCCGGGACGCTGCACAAGATGCGTCAACTGGCTGAGATTCGCAGGCAGCGGGGCCTCACCTTCCGCATCGAAGTCGATGGCGGAGTTGCGCTCGATACGGTGGGAGACGTAGTGCGGGCCGGCGGAGAAATTCTGGTGGCGGGCAACGCCGTCTTCGGCAATGGTGATCCAACAAAGAATGCAGAAGCTCTGCTAAAGGCGGCAACCGAAGCCGCCCTCGTCAAGGTATAGCGGGTTGTGTGGCACCCGGACGGAAAATTATTCGAGGTCTTATGTTACGTAGAAGTTCCTTTATCGCGTTATTCGGCATCCTGCTGCTGATCACAGCCGCTTGCTCCAATAAAAAGTCCGTCAATCCGCTGGCTAACGTCGGTTCCAAGCAGCCCGATAAAGTCCTCTTCGACAAAGCCATGGACGCCATGAAGCACAACCGCTTCGACGTGGCCCGCATGACCTTGCAAACCTTGATCAATACTTACCCGGACTCCGAATTCATCGCCCGCGCCAAACTGGCGGTTGGCGATTCCTGGTATGCCGAGGGCGGCACCGCTTCCCTCGCCCAGGCCGAACAGGAGTATCACGACTTCGAAACCTTCTTCCCCAACATGCCGGAAGCCGCAGAAGCCCAGTTAAAGATCGCCAACATCCAGTACCAGCAGATGGAAAAGTCCGACCGCGACTATACCCACGCCAAGCGCGCCGAGGACGAATACCGCAATCTCATCATGCAGTATCCCGACAATCCCAAACTGGTGAAAGAAGGCAAGCGCCGCCTGCTCGAAGTGCAGGAAGTCTTAGCTGACCGCGAATTTAATATCGGGAAGTTCTATTCCCTGCGGCAGTCCTATCCCGCCTCCATTGCCCGTCTGCAAACCCTCGTAGAAAAGTACCCACTCTACAGCCGGGCGGATGAAGCGTTGTTTTTCCTGGGCCAGGATTACGAAGGTCAGATCGCCCAATTGCGGGCGCGGCCGGTTTGCAAGGCATTTAACACTCCACCGGGCTGCGTTGGCGGCGAAACCACCAAAGCCAAAATTATTGACGAATGGACCAAGCAGGCAACCGCCGCCTACTCCCAGATCATCACCCGTTACCCCCTGATGGAGCGCGGCGATGATGCCAAGAAGCGTCTGGCCGCTCTGCATCAGCCCATCCCGCGTCCCACCAAGGCGGCAGTGGCCCAGAACCGCGCCGAAGAAGACAGCCGCCGCGAGGCCAATACTCTCGACCGTTTAATGGGCGTGGTTAAGAAGGGTCCTGACGTGGCGCAGGCGTCGAAAGTGGGCGAGCCCACCCTGGTAGATCCCACTCCCGTCTCCGCCAATCAACTCGCTGGAGAAACCATGCGCCGGGCCTTGGGCGCTCCCGCCGGTGAACACGGCGTCAGCCTCGAAACCGTGAAATCAGGCGCTCCCGGCCCCAACGAACCTGCTCCGCGGTCCGATGCCCCTCCGCCTCCAACCAGCGCCGACCCCTTTGCCCGGCCCGCCGCTTCAACCGTGGACCCCAACGAACTCAAGCCCACTGCCCCCGACCCAAATGAGTTGAAGCCCAGCGGCCCTCCTGACCCGAACGAGTTGAAGCCCTCGGCCGACATTCAGAGCGCAGCCTCCAACGCTGCCGTCCCGCCTCCGGTGCAGGTCAACGAGATTCAGTCCGGCCCATCACCATCGGATCCCAATGCCGCTGTCTCTTCGAGTTCCAGTTCCAGCCTCGCCAGCGACCAGGATGTTTCCAGCAGCAAGAAAAAGAAAAAGACGGGGCTGAAGAAGATCATTTCGTTCTAAGCCGCGAAAATTGCAGGTCCCTCACTTCGCAGTTTGCGGCTGAACCATCGGTGAGCGATAGGTCAGATCCAAATCCCGTTCTATCTGCTCAGCCTGGGGCGGATTCGCAGCCTTCATCTCGTCGAGAATCGGCTCCAGGAAGCGACTGTATGTTTGCAGCCCTTCGAGATCATGAGCAGCAAGTATTTTTTGCACTGCCTGCACAGTTGCCGGTGTCACCAGTTCAAGCCTGCCCACGAAAACTCGCACCGTTTGCGAGGGAGCAGGTGTGATGGTCAGCGGCAGAATCGCGTTTACGAAATGCCGCGGCACAATGTAGAACAGTCGACTGCCTTCTTCAAACCACGATTGACGCCAGGTTTCGATCATGGCGCGGGCTTCGTCCCGGTATAGGCCCTGGCTGGTCAATATGTCTTCCAGGTCGTGGCTCAGCGAGTCAGAAGTTCCGGTCAGTTCGGGGGAGTCGAGCCACATCTCGCCCTGCAGTGCGCCTCCCAGGCGGTAACCAAATTTGTCTCCACGGCGCTCGAAAAAAATCACGCTCGGGATTTCTTCCTGAGCCAAATCCGTGACCTGCACTTTCCCTTCGGGCGTCACGGTCGCCGCGATGGGCACGGAAAATGCGGACACGCCGCGATAGAAGAGAAATTTTTCCTGCTGCTCGCCGGTGCTGGTCTTTACCCTAAGCGGCGCAGCCGATGTTTCCCGCGCCGCATAGTACTGGTTCGCCTGGTCATCGTCCGAACTAACATCGCGCGGAAAGCTGGCAGCGAGGTTCGGAGATACCGTAACCGAATCCCAGGCGATGCTGCCGTTTATCTGCTTTTGGTTGAGAGCCTCGCGGTCAAGAACGCTGTTTGGATTCGGTTTAATATGGCTGGCTCGAGGGAACCACTCGGTGATCACTCCTCTAGAAAAGCCAACCTTTACTGATACCGCCGTTTCCTGCGCGGAATAGAAGTAGAGAACCGGTGTCTCCATACGAACCGTGCCCCGCAGACCTGCTTTGAACTGAGCACCGTTGAGATGTTCCACAAAGGTGGGAAGATCGACAGATCCGTTCAACGGCGACCACTGCACCGCTCTACCGTCGTTGCCCGCGATCGAGGTGAACGTGCCCCATTCGTGGGCCGTAAGATCGTGATCGACGGTCTGGTTCTGTGCTCCGAAGCTGGCGGACAAGGCTACGACAACCAGCACGAGGCCGGCAATGCGCGAGCGAGGAACGGCTGGGTTCATGGTGGGACCCTCCGGCACGCGGAACCTACCTATATTCCCTTGGACGGTAGTTCCACGTAAAAGGTTAGATGCCGTAGGAGCTTTTTGCACAGGTTTCCCCCTTGTTAGCATGTTCTGGCCGCCGCCTACCTCTCCTCCGCGCGGTAGGTGCTGACCGCTGGTAACGTGTTACCTCCCGTCTGATCATTGACTTACGTCGACGCGCAGGTTACCTTCGCGATATCCCCCTCGCACTCGAGGAATCTCTTTTGGCCCGGAAAATACTGCTTGCCGATGACAGCGTGACCGCCCAGAACATGGGGCGCAAGATCCTCGCCGATGCGGGATACGAGGTCGTTGCCGTCAACAACGGCTCCGCTGCCCTGAAAAAAATCGCCGAGCTGAAACCTGACCTCGTCATCCTCGATGTTTACATGCCGGGCTATAGCGGCTTGGAAGTTTGCCAGCGTCTTAAGGAATCGCCGGAAACGTCGCGGATTCCCGTATTGCTAAGCGTTGGCAAGCTCGAGCCCTTCAAGCCCGAAGAAGCACAGCGCGTGCGTGCCGATGGCTACATCGTCAAACCTTTTGAGGCCAGCGAATTGCTCAGCGCTCTGTCGAAACTGGAAGACAAGGTTGTGCCTCGCGCCGAACCTTCCAAGCCCGGACGTTTCGCCCGTGCCATGGCTGCTGCCGATGACAGCGACCGCGGCTCTAAAAACGAACCCTCCAGCAGCGAGACCGGATGGAAGAACCGCATCAGCTTCCCCCACAACAAAACGGATGCCGAGGAAACGGTTGCTGAAGAAGCGCAGCCCGCAAGCCGCTCCAGCGAAAAGTCGGCTAACAAGAAAGACAAACGAAATCCCGCAGCCGCAGAAACGACTGTCGATGTAGCGGCCTTTGCGCCGATCGGTGTGCCCAAAGACGTGACCGCCGCGGAAGTCGCCGCCATCACCGCCGCCGCCGCGCAAATGCAAATGGCCGAAGCCCACACCGCGGAAGATCGCAAGAGCGACGATCGCAGGAGTTCTGCAGCGCCCTCCCAGGCCGCCGTTCCTCAAACAACCGGCGAGTTTGCAGTCGAACCCGCACTGGAAAGATTCCAGGACAGTCGCGCTGACGAAATTCAATCCAACTCCGGCGCCGAAATCAACGGCATGCCCAAGTCCGAAGCCAGCCGCCACGAACCAACCAACGTCGCCGCCGCTTCCACTGAACTTCCCGCTGCCGAATCCGGTCATCGCCGCACCGCTGACGAAAAACGGGTTGACGAAAAACGGGTTGACGAGAAAATGTCTGACGAGAAAATGCCTGGCGAGAAACTAGAAGAGGACGCGCCTGTAACCATGGCCGCAGCCTCCGAATCGGCGGCAGCCGCAATCGCCGGGTCTCCCCGCTGGACAGCGGTCGCGGTCCCTCTGGCCAGCGACGAGGCATCGATTTCCCTCGATCACGAAATGCAAAAGGCCTACGCCGCCTTTGCCGCAGCCGACTACGCAACCAGCGCTGGCACAGTCGAAGCCGAGAGCAATAATTCTTCCGCGCAGCCAGAAGCCACCGTAGAAACACCAGCTCCTGCAACCCCCATCGAACAACCAAGCGCCGCTATTTCAAATTCAGAACCTGCGGCTCTGCCAGCGCCTCAAGTCGCCGCAGAAACAAACATCGAAACGCAACCATCGCCTGATCTTGCTCAACCCAGTGAAAACCTGGCGCCCGCTGCGGAGTTAGTCACTCCCGCCCCCATCACAGAAGTTGTCGATCCTGCGGCAGAAATGCACGCTGCTCCGCAACCTGAGTCTCCGGTTGCCCAGCCCGCAACCGAATCGACCAACGCTTTCGCTCCCATCGCCGAGAATTCCGAACCGAGACTCGATTCCGACGCCGTGAAAACCACTGCCGCAGCCTGGGCAAGCTGGCGTCAAATCCGCGACACCAGCAAAAGCGACCAAGAGCCCCAGCCCCAGGATTCAGCGGCGCCCGAATCCGCTCCCCCCGACTCCGCAGCTCTGGCGGTAGCCGCAGGTGCCGAGCAGGCATTGCAGGAAGCATCCTCCGCCGCTCCCACCGGCAATCCCTCAGACGTCGCCAGCATCGTCGAAAGCGTCCTCGCCGGCCTCCGCCCCAAACTCATGGAAGAAATCACCCGCAAAATGTCCGAGAAAAAGTAATTCGGCGTTCGCCCCAAGTTCTCCCCTGTTTGACGGGGTGAGAACAGGACGCGATGGAATATGCACCTCTTAGGGATGAAAATCGTCGGTTGCGCAAGCTTGCTTAGCGCGCGCCATCGCCGCTATCATTCGCCACGCATGACTAATTGACCAACCCAAAATAAACATGAAGAAACGGTGCCTAACTCGAATCGAGTTTCTTGCTGTGGTGACAATCGCGGCCATGGCGTGGATTGGTTCACTAGAATCGGCAGATAAGAAATACACAACACTCACGAACGCTAATGCACAGGAAATGCTGAATACTATCCAGGCAGATATCAAAAAATACTACTACGACCCCGCCATGCATGGTTTGAACCTGGATAAGCGATTTGAGGAGGCGCGACAAAAGATCGCTGTCGCAAAATCCCAAGATGAAGCGCTGCTCGACATTGCGGCCGCCGTAGAAGCGCTGAAGGATTCGCACACTCATTTTCGGCCGCCGTTCCGTCCCTATGGGGTTGACTACGGATGGCTCATGCAGGCGGTCGGTGACTCTAGTTGTTACGTTACACAGGTTCGCCCGGACAGCGATGCTGCGGCCAAGGGAATGAAGCCCGGCGATCAGGTGGTATCGATCAATGGAATCTCATTGGAGCGACAGGACATTAGCTATGTAGAGTATTCCTATCGTGTTTTTCCTCAATCTGGATTTCGCCTTGTGTTGCGCTCACCGGATGGCACGGAGCGACCTCTGGTGGTGATGGCAAAGGTGATACCGGGCCAAGTCATGATTCGGCGCGCTGATTTTCTCAATTGGGCAGAGAACCACAGACGCGACGGACACGATAATCGTTCGAAGTATTATAAGGCCAACGAGCGGGTCATATTTTGGAAGCTGCCCGATTTCGTGGTTGACCCGGTCGACGTAGACGGGCTCTTAAATAAGGTTCGTTCTTATGACACTGTGGTTCTGGACTTGCGAGGCAATCCCGGTGGCAGGGTCGACGCAGCCGAAAGGTTCATTGGCGGATTCTTCGATCATGATGTGAAAGTCGCCGATCGAAAGGGCCGAAGGGAACTCAAACCTGAAATGGCAAAGACGAGAGGCCATGGCGCATTTGCCGGTAAGCTCATTGTTCTTGTGGACAGCAAGTCAAAGTCTGCCGCAGAAATCTTCGCACGGGTAGTGCAATTGGAGAAACGGGGGACCATTCTGGGCGATCAATCCGCCGGCGCTGTGATGGAATCCGAGGATTTCATTCACGCGGTTGCCCTCGACCAGAGCAGGGCCAATGTAACTCAATACGGCGCGGCGATTGCGATCGCGGACCTGATCATGGCTGACGGTGAGTCTCTCGAAAACGTCGGTGTGACGCCAGACGAACGTATCGTGCCGACGTCTGTCGATATGGCTGCCGGGCGCGACCCGGTTTTGGCTCGCGCAGCTGCCTTGGCTGGACTAAAGTTGACACCGGAAGAAGCTGGAAAAATATTTCCGTTTGAGTGGCCCAAACAGCGTATGCCGGAAATGGACTAGATTGTTGCTGGTGGCGGCGTGATACGAGCGACTAGAATCGGATCCTCGACCAACTTAATATTTGACCGTTACTCGCGGCTTCGATGCCGCTCCTTTCTTCCCAGCGTCTTTGTCCTAAACCAAGACTACTGGGTTCAATCGAGGCGGGTGGCACGGCCTTTGAACTCGCTGGCATCAGCAACACGGGAGTGCCTGTCCTTCGCGTTCTTGGCGAAGGGCGGAATCGGGAATGCCTGCACAAGTGGGTTGATCACCCTCCGCGTCGTAACCAATCAGGTAGCGCAGGCAGCATCCCTACCCGCCCTTGCAAAAAACGCAAGGATGGCGCACCCTCTGTAGGAAATGCTGCACAAAGAAATCGCTAAAGGTGGGCCACCCGCCCAGCCATGATTCGGCTTTGCTAACTTGAATTATGAGATCATCCCAGAAGCTACGTTGCCCAGAATGTGGTAATGCGATTGCTCCGAGTGAAATTAGATCGCCAAGTTTCAATTGCAAAAACTGCAATCGCGAACTCTGCATGCCGCGTCGGTATTGGCTGATGGTTAGACTGTCAACGGCACCCATAGGACTGTTTTTGTGTTACGTTTTGGGCCTCAAGGGAATCTTCTTATTTGCCGTTTGGGCAGCGTCTCTACCGATTCTCGGTGGATTCTTGGTTATACCATTGTCCCTACGGCTATTTCCGCCCACTCTCGAACGCTGTTCGCCCTTAATCGGCCTCGGATTAGATGCAAAGTGAACCGGGGAAAAACCGGACAAGACGGGACGTTTTCCATTCCATCCACTCCTCCTTTCCGCTATTGAATTCATCCTGAAGCAAAGGTGTACATGACGGGCGGTACCACTCCCTACTACGCTTACTGGCCAACTCCCGGCAATGGCACCGCCGAAGTGAATGGCAACGCTGTGACGTTTTTCTACATGCACAAGGACTGGGTGGGAAACTCCCGCATCTCCTCGGTCATTGTCAATCCCTTTGTGGTCTCGGATCAAGCCTACGCTCCGTATGGCGAGGTATATAACAAACTCGCGACCGTCGTAAAGTACCTCCTGCATTCCGCCTTTCCCAGCGCTGCGAAATCGCCTGCTATTCTCCTGCTAATCCATTCCCTAATCCCTCGTTCCTCTTGCGTGTTGCTTTCCGCGTTTCGTTGTTCCGGTCGCGGGCGGGCGGGGGCGGTTCAAAGTCAAAATCGGAGCAGGTGGGAGTATGGGTGGGGGGGGCATTTTGCCGTCTGTATACACTACCCCTTCCCCTGTTTGACCCTTCTTTTCTCCCGCCTGTAAGATCAAACTTCACCAGCATCAGCGCCACGCAAGCACAAGGCTCATGATCTACCCCGTGATCCCCGGTGTCCCCTGTGTTAAAGGTTTTTGTTGCTGACAACTGACAGCCGATCCAACCCATGCCCCACGAACTGCCAAAATCCTACGAGCCCTCCGCCATCGAAACCCGCTGGGCCGACTATTGGATCAAAGAGAAACTCTTCTCCGTCCCCACTCCGCCGCCGGGCGAGACGCGTCCCGTCTTCACTCTGCTCCTGCCGCCACCAAACGTCACCGGCCGCCTGCACATGGGCCACATGCTCAACCAGACGCAAATGGACATCATCGTCCGCTGGCACCGCATGCGCGGCTTCATTACCCTTTGGCTACCCGGCACCGACCACGCCGGCATCGCCACGCAGATGATGGTCGAGCGTGACCTCGCCAAAGAAGGCAAGAAGCGCCGCGATCTCGGCCGCGAAAAATTTATCGAGCGCGTCTGGGAATGGAAAAAACTTTACGGCGGCGCCATCCTCGACCAGATGAAGCGCCTCGGCGCATCCGTCGACTGGGACCGCGAATATTTCACCATGGACGAAAATCTTTCCCGCGCCGTACGCGAAGTCTTCGTCCGCCTTTATGAAGAGGGGCTGATCTATCGCGGCAAGTACATCGTCAACTGGTGCCCGCGCTGCGAAACCGCCATCTCCGATCTCGAAGTGAAGCACGAAGAAGTTGCCGGAAAATTGTGGGAGATTCGCTATCCCGTCATCGGAGCCAAGCCCGGCACGAAAGAATTCATCACCGTCGCCACCACCCGCCCTGAAACCATGCTCGGCGATACGGCGATTGCTGTGAACGAAAAAGACGAGCGCTACAAACATCTCCACGGCAAAAAAGTTTTACTGCCGCTGATGAATCGCGAGATACCCATCATCACCGACGAACTCGCCCAGCCCGAACTTGGCACCGGAGCGGTGAAAGTAACTCCAGCCCACGATCCCAACGATTTCCAGGCTGGCAAGCGCCACAACCTGCCGCAAATCGATGTGATGGACGAGCACGCCCACATGAACGCGAACGCCGGCCCCTACGCGGGCCTCGACCGCTACGAAGCTCGCAAGCGCGTGCTGGCCGATCTGCAGGAACAGGGTTTCTTAGTCGGCGAAAAAGATCACACGCTCGCCCTCGGCAAGTGCGACCGTTGCGGCACCGTGGTCGAGCCCCGTCTCTCCGAGCAATGGTTCATCAAAATCAAGCCCCTCGCCGACCGCGCTATCCAGGCCGTTGAAACCGGCGAGATCACCATCGTCCCCGACAACTACCGCCAGATTTATCTCAACTGGATGAACAACATCTACGACTGGTGCATCTCACGCCAGTTGTGGTGGGGCCATCGCATCCCCGCCTGGACCTGCAATAACGAAGGCTGCAAAGAAATCATCGTCGCTCGCGAAACTCCCGCGAAGTGCTCAAAATGCGGCGGCACAAAACTCGAACAGGTTTCCGACGTGCTCGACACTTGGTTTTCTTCCGGCCTGTTGCCATTCACCACGTTAGGTTGGCCCGAGAAAACCCGCGATCAGGCGGTTTTTTATCCCACCACGCTACTCATCACCGCCTACGAAATTCTTTTCTTCTGGGTGGCCCGCATGATTATGTTCGGCTGCCACTTCATGGAAGGTCACCAGCAGGATCCGGCCATAAAAAATGCCAGCGGCTGGTCAGAAAAAAAGAACGATAGCGTGCCCTTCCGGCAGGTTTACATCCACGCCCTGGTGCGCGATGCTGATCGGCAGAAGATGTCGAAGACCAAAGGCAACGTGATCGATCCGCTCGAGATCATCGAGCGCTTCGGCACTGACGCGACCCGCTTCACCCTCGCCGCCATGGCCGCTCCCGGCACCGACATCGCCTTCAGCGAAAGCCGCACCGACGGTTACCGCGCCTTCGCCAACAAGATCTGGAACGCCGCCAGATTCATGTTCATGAATATTGACCGCGTGGGATTCATCTGGGAACAAAGTCCCGCCATCTCTCGCTCAGGGATCGAACAATTTCAGCGCACCACCCTCGAAGACCGCTGGATCCTCTCCCGCTTCAACCGCGTTACCGCCGAAGTCAACGACGCGCTCGCCACCTACCGCTTCCACGAGGCCGCCAACCGCATCTACGATTTCTTCTGGGGCGAATTCTGCGACTGGTATCTGGAACTCATCAAGCCGCACTTGAATTTCGAAGAAGGCGCGGACCAGACACAGGCCCGCATTGTCTGCGGGAATCTGGTCGCCATCTTCGATGCCGCCTTGCGCCTGCTGCATCCCGTGATGCCATTCATCACCGAAGAAATCTGGCAGGCAATCTATGAAGGCAACCCTCCGCTGAAGTCGATCGCTTTGGCAGCCTATCCGCAAGCCGACGAGCGCCAGTTCGATCTGAATGCCGAAACCGAGATGGCGATTCTGCAGGACCTGATCGTGAACGTGAGAAACGCGCGCGCGGAATTGAAAGTCGAACCCAAAGTAAAAGTACCGGTCGAACTCTTCGCCCCCGATCCCGCCATCCGTGCCATGATCGAACAGAATCGCGGCGCCGTTGAGCGTCTCGGTCACGTCGAGAACATCACATTCGTTGACGACTCTCTCGCCAGGCAGGCCGGTGCCCGCAGCACCGCCCGCTTCGATGTTCACGTAATCTACGAAAGAAAGATCGACGTCGCCGCCGAGTGCGAACGCCTGAAGAAAGAGATGGAAAAGTTCGAAAAAGAATTCGCCAACAACCAGCGCCAGCTTGGCAACGAGCAATTTCTGGCGAAAGCCCCAGAAAAAATAGTCGAAGGCCTGCGTCGCCGTGCCCAGGAACTCACTGTGCTAATCGACAAAACAAAAAGTAAAATGACCGAACTAGGCTGCAAATAGGCGTGTCTACGTCTCTCTTTGCCGCCGTCCGAAACGTAGTAAGCGCATTATCGTAAGCAAAGTTTATGGATTTCACCAGCCGACGCATCACCGCGATCCTCGAAAACGCCCTGCTCGAAGATCGCGCCACGCGCGACGCCACCAGCTATGCTTCCATCGACCCCAATCAGCGCGCTTCCGCCACCATCCTCGCCAAGCAGGATTGCATTCTCGCCGGCATCGGCTGCGTCGGCCGCATCTTCGATGTCTACGCCGCCCTCGACGGCGCCGTCACCTCCCACTACGAAGTCACCACCCACACCGAAATTTTCGACGGCGTGCGTCTGCACAAAGGCCAGTCAGTCGCCGTAATCCAGCACAATGCCCGCGTGATTCTCTCCTGCGAACGCGTCATGCTCAACTTTCTGCAGCGCATGAGCGGCATTGCCACTCTCACCCGCAAATTCGTCGATGCCGTCTCCGGTACTAAGGCTCGCATTCTCGACACCCGCAAGACCGCTCCCGGCCTCCGCGTCATCGATAAGTACGCCGTTCGCTGCGGCGGCGGACAAAATCATCGCCTCGATCTCTCCGACGGAGTTTTGATCAAGAACAATCACATCACCCTCGCGGGTGGAATCGTTCCGGTCCTCGAGCGCGCCGTCCGCAACCGCCGCGGTTCGCAGCCCATCGAAATAGAAGTCCGCTCCCTGAATGAATTGGAGGACGCCCTAACCCACGGTGCCGAAGGAATCCTGCTCGACAACATGTCTCCCGAAGACGTGCGCCGCGCCGTCGAACGCTGCGCCAAGTCAGAGCGCCCCATTCCCGTCGAATGCTCTGGCGGCATCACCCTGGAAAATGTCCGCGCCTACGCCGAGACCGGCGTGAATTTCATCTCGATAGGCCTGCTCACCCACTCCACCCACGCCGTAGACATGAGCCTCCGCGTAGTCCCCGTTTAGCTGTCTTGTCGAGCGAAGCTCGACAGCGCTTTCATCGCCGGCAAACCACCACCGATTGTTGTTTCGTTTCGATTCCCGCATAATCCCTTCATCAGGAAGCCCAAAACAACTCGTGTGGCGCGGGCACTCTTGCCTGCGAAAGCCAGCGGAGAGGGCGAGCATCGCCGTCTGGCTGACGACAGTAAACGTCTGTCCGACCCTCGGCCCCAGCCTGCCGACCTCCGCCTGAGCCGCATCGTCAGTCTCCTCATGGAACACGCCACCGTCGTCGTCAGCGGCACCAAAATCGCGCAGGAAATTTCCTCCACCCGCTCCGAAGTCTGGCGTCTCATCCAGCAGCTTCGCGGCCTCGGTGTAGACGTTGCCGGACATCCCGCTTCCGGCTATCGTCTGCAGTCAGTTCCCGACTTGCTACTCCCCCAAATCCTCGCCCCCTTACTGCGTGGCACTATCTTCGACGCCCACCTTCATCATTTCTACAAAATCGCTTCCACCAACACCGCCGCCATGGCCGCCGCCGCCGATGGCGCTCCGGAAGGCAGCGTATTTCTCGCCGAGGAGCAAACCGCCGGCCGCGGCCGCGGCGCTCACTCCTGGCAATCCGCCCGTTCCGCCGGAATCTATTGCTCGGTTGTCCTCCGGCCCCCGTTGCCGCCATCGGATGTCCTCGTTCTGTCTCTCGCCGCCGGACTGGCCGTGCGCGCGGCCATCGAGCAGGTTGCTCCACCAGTGGACATCGACCTGAAATGGCCGAATGATGTGCTCATCGCCGGCAAAAAAGTCTGCGGCATCCTCACTGAGATGAATGCCGAAGTCACGCGCGTCCGCTATGTTGTCGTCGGAATGGGCATCAACGTGAACCACACCAACTTCCCCAAAGAATTGGAACGCGAGGCCACCTCGCTCCGCTTGTCCACAGGCAGCGAGTGGTCGCGAGTCGAACTGACTGCAGCTTTGCTAAAATCACTCGACCGGGAATATCGCGTACTGGTCGAACAGAAAGATGCGCGCCAGTCGATCCTTCGCCGTTTTGCCGAGCAATCAACCTGGGTGCGCGGCAAACAAGTTCGCGTCGAAGAGAATGGCTCAAAAGTCGAAGGCCCAACCGAAGGCTTGGACGACCGCGGCTTCCTTCAGGTACGAACCGCGCAAGGATTGCAAACGATCTTAAGCGGCACCGTAAGAGAGCGGTAAAACTGAAATCATTTCGAAGCAGACTCCGAAGGGGCGAAAGAGAAGCTATGACACAGATTCTCTAGGGACGGCGCAAATTCTCAACCGCACTTCGCATCCATAAGGCGGTTCGCTCGGATTTGAAGAATCGAACACTATGCTCCTGGTCCTCGATGTCGGCAACACCAACACCGTCCTCGGCGTCTTCGCCCGCGCCGAGAATGCGGACGACTCCGCCGCCCCACTCTACCAGCGTCTTGTCGCCAACTGGCGCGTCGCCACCCGCCAGGGCAGCACCGTCGACGAATACGGCGTCCTTTTCCGCAACTTGTTTTCCATGGCCAGCCTCGAGGCCTCTGAGATTCAAGGCATCGTAATCTCTTCCGTCGTGCCTCCCCTCGATCCCGTTCTGCGCCAGGTCTGCGAACGCTACTTCAATTCCAAACCGCTGTTGATCGAGCCCGGTATAAAAACCGGGATGCCAGTTCACTACGACAATCCCGCTGAAGTCGGCGCTGACCGCATCGTGAATGCCGTGGCCGCTTTCGAAAAATACGCTGGCCCCTGCGTCATCGTCGACTTCGGCACCGCCACCACTTTCGACTGCGTTTCCGCCAAGGGCGAATACCTGGGCGGAGTCATTTGTCCCGGCATCGGAATCTCCGCTGACGCCCTCTTCCAGCGCACTGCCCGTCTGCCCCGCGTCGAAATCCGCAAACCCGCACGCGTCATCGGAACCAACACCGTCGGCAGCCTGCAGTCCGGCCTCTACTACGGATATCTCGGCCTCGTCGATGGCATTCTCGAACTGCTTCTCGCCGAACTGGGCAAAGAAACACAAGTCATCGCCACCGGCGGCCTCGGCCCCATGATTGGCACGGGATCAAAGTACATCAAGACTGTCGACGATTTCCTCACGCTCGAAGGCCTCCGCATCATCTGGGAGCGAAATGTTGCCTCGCGGCTGGGACTTGCTCCCAAGGCCGCGCAAGCTTCTTCTAAAACAGCGAAGAACAGCGGCGGTCAACGCGCCCCTACCACTCCGCGTGCCACACGTTGAAAATCGTGGACAATTACCACTATTACTTCACCGAAGTCGAGGAACATTTCCAGAGAAGACGTGGAGGGCCTCTGATCGGATCCCCCCTCGACTGGGATCAGATCTTAATCTGGAAGAAGGCCGGCATTCCGCTAGAAGCGGTGTTGCGAGGCATCGACTCCGCGTTCGATAAGTATGAACAGCGCAAGTCGAAAAGACACGAAAAAATAAACAGCATTTTGTGGTGTGCACAGGCCGTGCTGACAGCGGCGGAAGATATGAAAGAGGCGGCAGTGGGCACCGCTCCCAATCAGCCAGCAACGGCCAAATCGGGCGCAGCCCAAGGCTTTGAGCCCGAGGCGATCGCCGCTTTCCTCCTCCGCAATGCAGACCTGCTGGAAAAGGCGAAACTTCAGCACAGCTCGGGAATTTTCCCCCACGCAATCGCGCAGCAGGCGGGCAAAACCCTGCGCAACTTGGCGCAGGAAATCACGAATAAAGAAGCCTCAAAACTGGAAGACCTGGAGCGCCATCTCACTGTGCTCGAAGAAAAACTTTTCGCCGCGCTCCTCGCCGCCACGCCCGACGAAGAGATCGTCGCCGTCCGCGCCCAGGCTGATCGCGAACTCGCGCCCTACCGCCGCAAGATGGAGGCGCCCCAAATCGAGCAACTGCAAAAACAATACGTCCACAAGCGCCTCCTGGAAAAATACAACCTCCCGCGCCTGAGCCTGTTCTATATGTGAGGCATGCCGTGATCGCTTCGTTTTATTTTCGGCTAAATGTTCGAGAAGGCGCCACCTGCGAACGTGCACGTCAAACGCGGAATCGGGAAGGGCACGACTTCAGAGGTTGCGGAAAAACTACAAATGCATGCAGTGAAGTGGAAGAGCGGCGCTTTCAGCGCCGCGTAAGGCTTCTAGAATCTGTTCGGGCTTTAGCCCCCGAGGCTGTCGCCCCATGACCCATTCCTTCGATGCACTCATCCTCGGTGGCGGCGCAGCCGGCCTCTTGTGCGCCATCGAGGCTGGCAAGCGCGGCCGCCGCGTCGCCGTCCTCGAACGCGCCGACCGTCTCGGAAAAAAAATCCTCATCTCCGGCGGCGGACGCTGCAACTTCACCAACCTCCACTCCCGCAGCGAAAACTTTATCTCCTCCAACCCTCACTTCGCCAAGTCCGCCATCGCTCGCTACACTCCTTCCGATTTCATCGTTCTCGTCGAAAAACACCGCATCCCCTATCACGAAAAAACTATCGGCCAGCTTTTCTGCGACCGCTCTGCCCGCGACATTCTCGCCATGCTTGAAGCCGAATGCCACGCCGCTGGAGTCACTATTTTTCTGAACACTGAAATTCACGACGTCAAACACTCGAGCGATTACTTCGTTCGTTCAGAGAACGCGGACTTCCGCGCCCCCGCGCTGGTGGTCGCTACCGGCGGCCTCTCAATTCCCAAGATCGGCGCTACCTCTTTCGGATACGATCTCGCCCGCCAGTTCGGCCTTTCCATCCGCGAACCCCGCCCCGCACTGGTCCCCCTGCTTTTGAGTCCCGACGATTGCTCCCACTACTGCGATCTCGCCGGTGTTTCCGCCGAAGTCATTGCCTCGTGCTACGGCCAGCACTTCCGGGAAAAAATGTTGATCACCCACCGCGGCCTCAGCGGTCCCGCGATCCTGCAAATCTCCTCGTACTGGAGAAATCCGCACCCGATTCTCATCGACCTCGCACCTGGTCAAAAACTCACCGCCACGTTTGCGGATGCAAAAACCCCGCGCACCCTGAGTACGGTACGCACAGAACTCAGAAAACTCCTCCCTCACCGTCTCGCCGACCGTTGGCTCGACCTGCACCCGCCCGCTTCATTTACCAATCAAGCCCTCGCTGATCTGGAAAAACAACTTCACACCTGGCCCATCCATCCCGCCGGCACCGAGGGCTTCGACAAAGCCGAAGTCACCGCCGGCGGCGTCAACACCGACGAACTCCACGCCAAATCCATGGAGACTCGCAAAGTCCCCGGCCTCTACTTTATCGGCGAAGTAGTAGACGTCACCGGCCACCTCGGCGGCCACAATTTTCAATGGGCCTGGGCCTCCGGCGCCGCCGCCGGACGTGCCCTTTAAGAACCCGCTGCTCGCGTCAGTTTTTGTCGTGTAACTTATATGTTACAACGAAGTGTGCTTGAGATCCTTCGCTATGTCAATTCCTCCGGAAAAGATGTATTTGGGGAGTGGCTGACAAGCCTGAGAGATGCTCGCACAAGAACATGAAACGCAAAGCCAGCATTTCGCATGATCAGGCTCTGATCAAACAACTTCGCGACAACCCGCGCTTTGCCGTGGAGTATCTCAAATCAGCATTGGAAGAAGACAGCGAACCTCGTGTTTTGCTGGTTGCTTTGCGCCGGGTCGTTCAAGCTCGCGGCATCGCCAAAATTGCCAAGACCGCGGTGGGATTGAGACTCACAGTTGAAGCAGCTCAGTAGCAACAATTCGCGCGATCACGTGGCGACGATCATGTGGGGACAGCCGCCCCCGACTGTCCGGTCGAGTGAAGCTCGACGGTTTTTGCGCGCCTATGCCGTAGAATTAACTCTTGCTCCTAAACATAGAAAAGCTCATCTACGGCGGCGACGGCCTCGCTCGCCTTCCTGCCGGACCGTCCGGCGATAAAGACCGCGGACGCGGCAAAGCCGTTTTCATCCCCTTTGTTCTCGCCGGCGAAAAAATCGACGCCGCTATCACCGAAGAAAAACCCGGCTTTGCCCGCGCCCACGCCACTACGATCGTCGAGCCTTCGCCGCATCGCATCCCGCCCCCGTGCCCGCATTTCACCCACTGCGGCGGATGCCATTACCAGCACGCCACTTACGAGCACCAACTGGATATCAAAAAAGAAATTCTCCGCGAGAACCTCCGCCGCATCGCCAAGCTCGAACTATCGTGCGAAATTCAGCTCCACCCCTCGCCGCCCTGGAACTATCGCAATCGTTCGCGCCTGCAAGTGCGCACCCGCCCCGAATTCGCCGCTGGATATTTCAAGTTCGCCTCCCACGAACTGCTGCCCGTCGAAGCTTGCCCCATCAGTTCGCCACTCATCAACCGCGGCATCGCCACATTGTGGCAGGCTGGCCGTGCCGGCAAAGCCGTCGAAGGCGTGCGTGAAGTCGAATTCTTCGCCGATGTCGGCGACGCAAAATTGCTCATCGAGTTTCTCTGCGCTCCCGAAGCTCGCCGCGCCGCCGTCCGCGCCTGGGCCGAAGAATTGTGCGCCGCGATGCCCGAAATCGCCGGCGTGGCCGCATTCCGCGAGCCGCAGAAAGGCGTGCAGGAACCTCTCGTAGCCGTCGGCGCCCCGGAACTCACCTACCACACCCGGACCGCAGCCTACCGCGTCAGCGCCGGTTCGTTTTTCCAGACCAACCGTTTCCTTACTGACGAACTCATCGAGATCGTCACCGCAGGCCGTTCCGGCGACCTCGCTCTCGATCTCTACTCCGGCGTCGGCCTGTTTTCCACAGCCCTGGCCCGTGATTTCCGTCACATCGTTTCGGTTGAGACGTCACAGACTGCCGCCGCCGATCTTAAATACAATCAGCCTGCAAACGGAAAGGTGGTGCAACTCCCAACCGACCAATACCTTGCCGATCTTCAACGTGCCGGCAAGGGCAAAGACCGTGTCGATGCGGCCAACTCGCCTACGCCAACTAAACCCGACTTGGTCGTAGTGGACCCGCCACGAAGCGGCCTGGGAGATCGTGTAGCGCGCGCCCTTGCCAATACCGCTACGCCACGCCTGACCTATGTGTCCTGCGATCCAGCAACCCTGGCCCGCGATCTCCTGCCGCTGCTAGCCGCAGGCTATCGCGTCGAGGAGGTGCATCTCGTCGATCTCTTCCCCCAAACCTACCACCTCGAATCCGTTTTGCACTTAGTCCGCTAACCAATGGAGACTGATCCCGTAGAGACGTAGCTTGCTACGTTTCTGCCTGCAGCTTCCAAATGATGGGGAGAGAGAGATTTTTGCCAGCGCAATCTCCCGAACTTCTCCGCAGCTTGGACGATCTCCCCCAACGCGCTCCATTTCAACTCTCACTCCAGGCCAATGAATGCTTCCTCCGCACCCCATCCCGCCTCCTCCACCTCCGCCATCCCCGTTTGACTTCCACCTCAGGTCCACCCGCCAGCCCATGCTCTGGGCTGCACTGGCCTACTCATCCGGAATAGTTGCCGGTACTTACGTCTGGCGTCCGGCGCTATTGTTGGTCGCATCTGCAGCCGCGTTCCTCGCCGCGGGCCTCTACTTCCTGCGCCGGCGGAACTGGCTCTCCGCAACCTTAGCCTTGGGCGCAGTTTTCCTGGCAGGCGCTCTCCACATCCAGTTGCGAGCCCCAGCGAGTCTCCCCGACCCAAGTATCCAGCCCTTCGCAGATGGCCAACAAGTCGAGCTCACCGCCCACGTCACGCGCGAGGGCAAATTCCGCGAAGCCGGTCCCAACGAACTCCGGCAAACTCTCGACCTCCAAATCGAAGACATCGTCACCGGGAATGCCACAAAACTCCCACTCCATTCCGGCGTGCGCCTCGGCATTTACGACCCTCAACCCGCCCCATCGCAGGAGTCTCCGGAATCGCCCACACCCGCGATGCGCCTTTTTCACTACGGTGAGCGCATCCGCCTCCCCGTCAAGCTCAAACTGCCTCGCAACTTTCACAACCCCGGCGCTTTTGATTACGAAGGCTATCTCTCGGAAAACGGTATCGCTGCCCTGGCTTCCGCCAAGTCGGCAGACGTGCAATTGCTGCCCGGCTTCTCAGGAACCCGCTTCGAACTCTGGCGAACCCGCATTCACTCCAGCATCGTTGCCAAAGTGCACACTCTCTGGCCGCCGCCGCAAGCCGCGCTCATCGACGCCATGCTCATCGGCGAAGCGGCCTTCATCGACCGCGATACCCGTATCGACTTCCAGCGCTCAGGCACTTACCACATCCTCGTTGTCTCCGGGATGAACGTCACGATCCTCGCCTTCGTCGTTTTCTGGACTCTTCGCCGCGCCCGCCTTTCCGACATTCCCGCAACTCTGCTGACCATTCTGTTCTGCGTCGCCTACGCCTTCCTCACCGAAGTGGGCGCGCCCGTCTGGCGAGCCACGCTCATGTGCTCCATCTACCTGGGCACGCGCTTACTTTACCGCGATCGCGGAATGCTCAATGCCCTGGGCACCGCCGCCCTCGGCTTGCTCGTTTTCGATCCCCGGCAACTCTTCACCGCCAGCTTTCAGATGACGTTTCTTTGCGTCCTCATCGTTGCCGCCATCGGCCTTCCGCTCGTCGAGCGCACTTCGCATCTCTACCGCCAGGCTCTTGCCCACTGGGATTCCGATGACTACGGCCCATCCCTTCCACCTCGCACCGCCCAGTTCCGCGCCGATCTCCGACTGATCGCCGGTCGCCTCGCGCGTTTCCTCGGACAGCCCTGGTCGCTCCGGCTCGTCCGCGGCATCACCATCGTCTGCCTCGCAACCTTCGATTTGCTTCTGGTCTCCGCCGTCATGCAGATGGGACTCGCCCTTCCCATGGCATATTATTTCCACCGCGCCACCACCATTGGCCTGCCCGCCAATATCGCGGTCGTTCCCTCACCCAACTTCTTATGCCCGCAGCGCTGCTGGCGGTAGCGCTGGGTTACATTTCTCCCGTCCTCGCGAAACTTCCAACGCTCCTCACTACCGTCGCCTTGCAAGCCATCACTGGCACCGTCCACACCTTGGGAGGCCTGCGCCTCGCCGACCTTCGCGTCGCCACTCCCTCGCTCGTCATCATCGCCGCTTCTTCCGCAGCGCTGGTCCTCGCAATGATATTTGTGCGACGCCGTGTGCTCCTCGTATTTACAGGTCTGATGGCTCTGTTGATGGCGTCTCTCACACTCGCCTTCCTCCCACCTCACCCGAAAACCCGCGCAGGATTACTCGAAGTTACTTCCATCGACGTCGGCGAGGGCGATTCAATCCTTTTAGTAATGCCCCAAGGCCCCACCTTGCTCATCGACGCCGGAGGCCCCATCTGGGGCGCAGGCTCGCAACTCGACTTCGGCGAAGACGTCGTCGCTCCTTACCTCTGGACGCGCGGCATTTCTCGCCTCGACGCCGTCGCAATTTCCCACGGTCACTCCGACCACATCGGCGGCATGCCCGCCGTACTTAAAGATTTTCGCCCGAAGGAATTATGGATCGGCCTGCTCCCGCCGAGCCGCGCTCTCGACAACCTCATCGCCGAAGCTCATACCCTGGGAATCAAAGTTGTGCGCCACTGGGAGGGAGACAAAATTGAATTGGGCGGAGCAAGAATCAACGTACTCTTTCCGCCGCAAGACCAGCCCACCGCCACAGAGCCCAGGAACAACGACTCCATGGTCCTGCACGTCACCTATGGTGCAACTTCCGTATTGCTCGAGGGCGACGCCGAAAAGGCCGTCGAGCGCCGCATCGCGGCTCTTTACCATCCCCACGCGGATCTTTTAAAAGTCGGCCACCACGGCAGCTCCACCTCCACCACGCCAGAAATCCTGAACTCCGTCCGGCCCACCTTCGCCGTCATTTCCGTGGGATACCGCAATTCCTTCGGCCTCCCCAAACCCGCCGTTCTCCAGCGCCTCCAAGCCTCCGGAGTCCGCGTCTACCGCACCGACCAAGACGGCGCCGTAACCTTCTACCTCGACGGCCACTCCGTCACTCTTGCGCCACCCGCTCCGTTTTGAAATTGAAATGAAATCGCATTCCAGCCCCGAAGGGGCGGTATGTGAAGCCCGGCACGGCAGTGCCGGGGTAACGATTGCACGCGTGAAAGATTCCCGCAGAGCCTGCCCTGAGCGGAGCCGAAAGGGGACGGCACCATTTTCAGAACCTAACCTTTGGTTTCCTCATCATCTACTTCATCTGACGCGGACTCCTCACCCGCCGCCGACTGCCGCGAGTCCGCAATCAGGCCCCGCGCTCTCGCCGCATCTTCTTCCCGCACCAGAATGATCATTCCCCCCATGCTCGGGAACGCATCTTGCAACAAACTGGCGGAGGCCAGGTCGCTCTCAATGCCCGCCGAATCCAGCAAGGCCTTCACCACCATCGCCTCCGATTCCTGCTCGCTGTCGAATACCTTCACCAGCTTTTCATTGGGATCAGGACGTCGTTCCTCGGTCGCATTCGTCCGCTCTGCCATGTCATCTCCGTTCTCGGATCGGCCGCCAGGAAGCCGCCTCGTCCGCACTTTGTGATTCTAGCTGTTCTCACGATTTTAACTGTACTCCGTCGAACACTTCGCCGTACCTCAGTTGCGGAGCTGATCATGTGGGGACCGCCGCTCCTTCGACGAGCTCAGGGCAGGCTCTTGGCTGTCCAGTCGAGTGAAGCTCGACAGCTACGGCTTTCTCCGCCAATCCGCTATGAGGCCAACTTCCCGACGCCGAACCCAGCACCTTCGGGCCGTTTGCTTTCCCTCGCGATTAAGGCACAATGCTGTAAAGCGGGCGCAACGCCGCGCCCTGCCGCTACATCCAAATCTGTAGGACGAAAAGTTGTGGTGCGGGAAAAAGGGGAAGCATGAATACTGGGGAACCGGCAAAACATGAGAAAAATCAACCTCTCGCGTTAAACGAAACCCACGCTCAAGACTCCGAGGACGAGTCTCGCAGAATCCGCCGCCTCCAGATCATGATGAGCATGGTCTCTTCCGTCATCAGCCAGGACCCCAGCCTCACCGTGGAAGAAGCCTCCGAACTCGCCGCCGGCGCCAAGCGCGCTGCCCTCGCCATGTTCCCCGATAAGGAACTCGCCTACGACCTCCTCTACAAACCCCGCCTCCAGCGCCTGATGCGAGAACGCTTCAGGCTGCAGTAGAGCCTGGAAAAACGGCTTCCGCTATCCGGCTTCCGGAAGCCCGACGCCCGACGCCGGACGCCGATTCTCATTCGTCCGCCACTGAGTTCTTCAGCGTCCCGACGCCTTCCACGCTCACCTCCACCACATCTCCGGCCACCACGGGCCCCACTCCCTCCGGCGTTCCCGTCGCAATCAAATCCCCAGGAAAAAGCGTCATCGCCTGCGCAATATAGCGAATCATTACATCCAGCGTAAAAATAAAATCACGCGTGTTCCCCTGTTGCCGCAGCGCGCCATTCACCCGCGTCTCCACCCCAACCCCGGCCCACGGATCAAGCCCATCCACCACCACCGGCCCCACCGGACAAAACGTATCGCTCCCCTTCGCCCGCGCCCACTGCCCATCTTTTTTCTGCAAGTCGCGCGCCGTAATATCGTTCAAACACGTGTATCCCAAAATGTAGGACCGCACATCTTCATCCGCAGCGGGCTTGTAGCAAGTCTTTCCCATCACGACGCACAGCTCACCCTCAAAATCCACGCGCTCCGATGTCTTCGGCCGCCGTACCACCCCGCCCGGCCTCAGCAATGACGAACTCGGCTTGAAAAACAGTAACGGCTCCTTCGGAACTTCATTTCCCAACTCCGCCGCATGCGCCTTGTAATTGCGTCCCACGCACACAATTTTCGACGGACGCACTGGCGCGAGCAGTTCCGCCTCCTCCAGCGCGATGGCCCCAATCCGCCGCGTGCGCAGTCCCTCCACATCTCCATCGGATTCTTCCGGCGCGGTCAGCAAGATCCGCAGAATCGTGTCTCGTCCCGCCACGCTCTCCACCAGGCCATACTGCGCCTGCCCATTGAATTGAAACCTGCAATATTTCATAAAATTTATCTCATCAAACCTTCATCAATCCTGTCATTCGAGCGCCGTCGCTTGCTAGTCTTCTCTCACGGCACCCTCTCACTCGCCTCTTCCGACCTCCCACTCTCATTCCCGCGCTGGTCCACCGCCGACACCGCATAGAAATAAACTTTCCCCGCCACCACCTGCATGTCGCGGAACCCCGGCGTCTTCACCGCTTCCGAATTTAATTTCACTACCGCCGTGCCATCCTCATGACGGTAAACGTTGTATCCCTCCAGGTCCGCATCCGTCACTGGAGCCCACACCAGATCGATAAAGGCCTGCTGACCCTCCCCCGAAAACACCGCCTGCAATCCCGATGGCACGCCCGGAGGAAAAATATCGTGAGCGAACACTTTTACTTCTTCCGTGTCCTCCCCCTCTACTTCAACCGTCGGCTTCCCCGCCACTTCCACCACGCTCACCACCGCCGCGCGATAAAAATACGCCTTCTCCCATTCGATGCTCTCATCAAGAAATGACCGGTCCTTCTTATTCTCATTTCCCAACCCTGCCGCACAACTCGTCGCATCCACCTGCGCAATTCTCGTCTCGTTCGCCTCGGCGCGCCGGTAGATGCGGAACAGGTATTTCGTGTCACCTCGTCCTTCAGCCGCGGGACACTTCCACGAAAGCAGCACTCCCTGACCAGTGGCCTGCGCGCCGAATCCGCCAAACGGTGGCAACGTCGGAACCAGCGCCACATGCACCTGATTCGACATCCCCGCGCCCCGCCCCGCCGAGTTCAGCACCTCGACCGCATACGTAGCAGAGCCCGTGGCATGCTCCTGCTCGATCGCAGAAAACAAAGTATCGGTAAAACTCGCGCTCACTTTCGTCGACGTCGATTTCCTTGAGCTGGCAAAATCCGCCGGCGGCGCCGCCTCTCCCACCGGGGTTTCACATTGCTTCACCGTCGCCGCCAGACTTCGACACACTCGCGTCTTTCCCAAATAGCGCAAACTCTCCCGGTCCGTCGTCCGCGCTGGAATCGTCCAGGTCAATTTCACCTGATCCCCTTTGCGCGCAGCCCGCAAGTCCGTAGGCGGCTTCGGCAACTCCAGCGACGGCGGCAGCGGCGGCCCAATCGAAGCGCACCCCGTCAGCCCAATCAATCCGGCAAAAACAAGGTGCAGTTGTTCGTGGAGGATTTTCATGCAGAATGAACAGACTACATCAGAAGAACACCGTGTGGAATCACGAGCCCCGAAGGGGCGCTATGTAAAAAGCCCAGCACTGCAGTGCCGGGTAGAGGAGCAGCGCGGACCCGAGTCCGGCAGGGGCGGCAGGTTTTGCTATGCAGCGCCCGCGATTTCCGAAATCCTTTGATAACGAATGCCGTTTCGACCACTGCCCACTGATCACTGCTCACTGACCTAAGCCGCCAACTCCCGCACCGCTTCCCGAAATACTTTCGTGTGCCGGTCTACATCTTCGCTCTCCGTCTGCGGAGACATCAGCGCCATATTGTGAAACGGCGTCAGCAATATCCCTCGGTTCATGGCGTACAGATGCATGAACCGTTCCAGCTCGAAATCCATCCCGTTGTGCGCTTCGGTCCCATTCTTCGGCTCGTCGGCTTGAAACAAATATTCCGCCCGGCATCCCAGCCGCGTAACATGCCAGGGAATTTCCGCCTCCGCAATCGCCTTGGCCACGCCCAAAGTCCAGCGCTCCGCCAATGGGATCATCCGCGCAAACGCTTCCTGGGTAAGAACCTTGCTCAAAGTCGCGCGCATCGCCGCCAGCGACAACGCATTGCCCGCCAGCGTCCCGCCAATTCCACCCACATCGGAGTCTTCGATATCTTGTTTCGCTACAATCCGGTCCGCCACTTCCTGCGACAATCCATAAGCCGCTCCCGGAATCCCGCCGCCAATCGCCTTGCCAAATACCAGTATGTCGGGCTCCAGATTTTCCGCCCGCGTATACCCGCCCGGCCCGGCGCAAATTGTGTGCGTCTCATCAATGATCAGCAGCACTCCATGCTTGCGGGTCAACTCGCGCAGCGCCGCATGATATCCCGGCTGCGCGTGCACAATCCCCACATTCGTCATCGCCGGCTCGGCCAGCACGCAAGCCACGTCGCCCTTAGCCAACGCAGCCTCCAGCCCCGGCACATCATTAAACTCCACCACGCTCGTCGTCACCGCAGGATCCACCGGCGGCCCAACATTCCCGCGCCGTGGGCCCACCCTGCCATCGCGCTCCAGTGTGATGAAAGTTTCATCCACCGTCCCGTGATAACACCAGTTGAAAACCAGAATCTTCTTCCGACCGGTAATTTGCCGCGCCAAGCGAATCGAAAACCGGTTCGCATCCGTTGCCGTGAGCGCGAATTGCCAGTAGGGCAGCCCGAACCGCTTCTGCAATTCTTCCGCGACAAAAATAGCGTCCTCGCCCGGCAGCATCAGCGTAATCCCCCGCCGTGCCTGCTCCTCCACCGCCTTCACCGTCGCCGATGGTGAATGCCCCGTCATCGCTCCCGTATCGCCCAGACAAAAATCCGTGTACCGGTGCCCGTCCACATCGAAGAACGACGCTCCTTGCGCCTCCCGCACAAACGGAGGAAAAGCCCCCGCCCACCTCACCATCCAGTTCATGGGAACGCCCGCCAGCAGCGACTTCCGTCCCCGTTCAAACAGCGCCTTCGACTTCGGCCGCTCATCCACAAACTTCTTCTGCTCGCGCGCCATAAGCGACGCGAGTCTCGCCCGATCAATAGTTTTCATGTCGAAGCAGCATACCAGACGTTCGTCCACGCCCGCGACTCTCCCCTTAGAGACGTAGCTTGCTACGTCTCCTGCCGCCGCCGAACTCGACCTCTGGATGTAAGGAGTTTGGAGGGCGCAGCGCTTTCAGCGCTACGATAAGCCATTCTGTTTCGAAAGAGTGCGGCTTCAGTCTCGCCGTAAACTGCCGAACCTATTATTGACAAGGATGAATCCGACCTACTGAATACATTCTCGCCATACGAAAAACATCTATCCGGAACTTGACATTAGGCAAACCTCGACTTATCGTTTGTTTGCTTCAGCAATTTCCAACCTATGGGGTGGTCGCTAATATAAGGCTCCAGTTTCTTGGGAGATCGATCTGTGCCAGCTACACGATCTTCGCGTGCGTGTTCTTTCTTTTCCTTTACCCGGATTCCGCGGCTCGCTCGTTCCCCGGTCCAGATTGCGCTGGTGGCTTCGTTCATCGCGTGGCTCGTAGTAGCTCTCGTATTCCCATCAATAGCATTCGCAACCGGCAACCCAGAGGCGCAACCTGCCGCTGAGCATTCGCTCCAGCTGTCGCCGATCGAGCAAGCACTGATTGCTCCGATTGCACTTCTGTTGGCGTTCATGGGCTTATATAAGGACTTTCGAAGTTATCGCGGGCTGCTCCACATTTTGCTCTGGAACTTTTACTCATGGCTCTTTCTGGCCTTTACTACCATGTTTATCTTCGCCATCGACTATGCCGCACTGCTGCAGATACAGAAACTAATACACCCCGCCTTGATGCAGCATGTAACGCTGGCGTTAGGTCACACCACCATTTCCGCGGCTTTCGCCTATACCGCTCCCTTCATCCTCAGAGTAATTCCCACGCAGAGCCAGGTAGCTCCCGCACATCCAGCTCCAGCGTCACCTGAGAGAAAACCGGCCACTGAGATGAATGTGATCTATGCGGCCATTCGTGAATCTCTTGAGAATCAGGTGAACGGTAAAATCTGCGAGTGGGCCTACAAATACAGTTGGTCGGTCATTAAATCCACTGGACGGATGTTACTTACGGACCTCCATAGGTCAGGAGTTATCTCCCAGGACGAGTTCGAGAATGCCAGAACTCTCGAATCTTCTTATAAGCTCTGTTTGGATCCCTCGGATGACAGGGACGTCAAATACGAACTGCTCCGCCTCATGATGTCACGCAGTTCTTACTACGACCTTAGTACGCGGTTGGAACGCACCGCTAAGGCCGAACGCGCGGGGGCGCCTCTGTGAAGACATTGGACCGCGTGCTGGGGATCGGGCCCAAGCGAGCCGAGCAGTTCGTGGGGAACGGCATTCTTACATTGAAGGATTTTGCAAAATACCAAAACCTTCCTGACCTCAGCCAGCGTATGGAGATTCCAATCGACCAACTTCAGCAGTGGCATGCCATCGCAATTCAGAAGGTAAAGGCATCCCGCTACCGGAGAAGAGTCGGTCTCAGCATAGCGTTGCTCGTCCTGGCTGCTCTTCTTGTGGAAATAAAGCCGCTTTTCCGTTCTCCTGGCGCCGAGACCGAAGGCGACGCCTTCTACGAACAAGGCAATTACAAGAAGGCTCTGGACCGCTACAACAAGGCCATCAAGCTCAATCCTGATTCCGCAACCGCCTACGGCAGTAAAGGCTCGGCTTTGCGCATGCTCGGCCACTACCAGGAGGCGGAAGAATCTTTAAATATGGCGATCCAACTCGATCCCCAATCAGTCTGGGCTTACAACGAGCTAGGCGCGCTTTACACCAGCGAGAAGCAATATGACAAGGCAGTTGCGGAATATGACAAGGCTTTGGCCATCAATCCCAACTACAAGTATGCCTATGCCAAAGCGTTTGCCCTGCGGATGCTCGGTCGCCATCAGGAAGCCTTAGCCGCGGCAACTCGGGCTCTCGAGATCGACCCATCCTGGGCTTGGCCTTATGTCGAACGCGCAGCAATCTTCCACGATGTCCTGTTTCATTACGATCCGGCCTACCAGGACCTGAAAAAAGCTTCCCAGATCAGCGATGTACTCGATACCGAGGCCGATTTTGCCGAAGCAGCTTTAACTGCGGGGAAGTTCGAAGAAGCCTACAACCTCGCAACCCGGCTGCTTGCACAATACGAGAAAGCTGATAACAATAACTTCGAAGTTTCCGAACGATGTGCCATGCGATTCATCGCGATTTCTGCTTTGCTGCTCCAGAATCAAAGGGCCCAGGCCGGCGAGCGATTAGTAGAGTTCATCACCTACTATAAGGCGAATGAAGCCACCTTAAGTCGTGACTGGGAATACACGGGAACTGAGCACTACATCGCCAACCGCAAAATGGATGCTTCCTCCAGGCGCATCATGCTCGCCTTGATTGATCTTCTGCAGCGTGAGCCCAGAACCGGCATCGACGCAATCGAGAAATTGCTTCCCACACTCTCGGATGTTTTTCCCTCACCCAACTCCAATCCTTCTACTAAAGCCTGAGGACTCACCTTCCGATAGACGTCCTATCACCCTTCGTCGCCGTGACCTAGCGTGCCACGTCTCGTGGCATAGGCAAATCCGCCTCCCGAAAGTGAGCATTTTGAATGTCCCCAGCGCCTCAGCGCCGCGTTCAGGTTTGGGTTCGAATCAGGGCGTCGGTTCACTGCATGCAATGAAGTGGAAGTGCTGCGCTTCAGCGTCGCGGAGGTCGGGCTCGCTTCGAAAGGGCGAGGTTTCAGAGGCTGCAGAAAACCTCGAGATTCGTATCAGGGTATGCCTTCAGGCATACCGCAACTGCCTCGTTATCATCGCGCCTTCAGGCGCTGAGGTTCGCGCCCGAGACGAATGCCGGATAAAGACGCAGAACGAATCAGATCCCAGCCCCGAAGGAGCGGCATAGATGACAGCCCCGGACGTAAGTCCGGGGTAAGCTCCTAAAACTAAATTAGGAACCGAGTCCCGCAGGGACGGCAGATGTCTATGTGCACTCCCGTTCGCTAGCCAATCTCACTTTGTCGGTCGGGCGACGAAACCTAAGTTCTGCGGATAAAACGACGAGATCCTGAGGTTCCTGCTGGCCGTGCGGGATGTCTCAGATTCTGGCTCCAGGAATGCGAGAATGTTATAGGTCTTAGCATCACGAAGGATAAGCTGTAACTCCGTGCCACCGTCCGCGTCGGAAGCTTTGGAATCCGCGCTGAAATCAGGAAGCTCGATGCTGAAAACACCATCGGTATCAGGCCTAACCGTTCCAACTGTGATCTGCGGAACCATGCAATCCGCCAATCCAAAGAATCCGCACGCCCACCCAGCCATATAGTCAATTGAGACAGTTGTGTCCTTATTGCGCAGCAGGCTGGCCGGACGGATCTGCCCCACCAGGTTTACGGTAGGCGCCGGACTGCACATGAAGGACTCCTGAGTGTCAAGAAGATTTAGGATGCGAATATCGAAGGTCGCCATCTTGCATCCTGGCGCCCCGATAAACATCTTGAGCTGGCTTGCAGGTTTGCCTTCAACCACGGCTGGAATCTGAATCCTACGAGAGCTTTGCTTTCGTAAGAATCCACCGTACGCTCCGAAAGGGCCATACAAAACATAGCGCCCGAAAACCCTCTCGTAAGGGACGTCAGGCATTAGGTTGATGCTGACTTTGGGTAACTGTGCCTCCGCCAGGACGAGTCCACCCCCACCCAAGATCAGAGAAGCAAGAAAAAGGCCGCACACTCTTCGAATAGGGTGGCACATCGAATTCCTCCGGCAGAAGCCCTACCCTGTGTCCCCCGTGCCCTCTGTGGTTAAAGATTTCTTCCTACAGAATATATCTCGACAAATCCTGATCCTTCACAATATCCGTCAACATCTTCCGCACATAATCCGCGTCAATCACCACGTGATCGCCTTTTCTCTCCGGAGCATCAAAGCTCAACTCATCCAAAACCCGCTCCATGATGGTATGCAGCCGCCGCGCTCCAATATTTTCCGTACTCTCATTCACCCGGAATGCAAAGTGCGCAATCTCCGACAAAGCCTCCGCTGTAAACTCCAGCTTCACTCCCTCAGTCTCCAGCAATGCCGTGTACTGCTTCACCAAAGACGATTTCGGCTCCGTCAATATGCGCACGAAATCCTCCATGGTCAGCGACTGCAGCTCCACCCGGATCGGAAACCGCCCCTGCAACTCCGGAATCAGATCGCTCGGCTTCGAAACGTGAAACGCTCCCGCCGCAATAAACAAAATATGATCGGTGCGCACCATTCCGTATCGAGTATTAACCGTCGTACCTTCCACGATAGGAAGAATGTCGCGCTGCACTCCCTCGCGCGAAACATCCGGACCATGCCCGCCCTCGCGCCCCGCTATCTTGTCAATCTCATCCAAAAACACAATCCCCGCATTCTCCACCCGATCGATCGCCGTCCGCGTCACGTGATCCATATCGATCAGCCGCTGCTCTTCTTCCTGAATCAAATATTCAAACGCCTCGTTTACCTTCATCTTCCGCTTCTTGGTCCGCGCCCCGAAGATGTTGGGCAGCATGTCCTTGATGTTGATATCCATCTCCTCCACGCCCTGATTGCTCATAATTTCAAACGTGGGAAAATTCCGCTCCCGCACATCGATCTCAACCTGCCGCTCATCCAATTTTCCTTCGCGCAACTGCTGCCGCAACTTCTCTCGCGTGCGCGACGAAGACTCCGCCAGCGCGGTGTTCCCGTCAATCACCACTCCACCCGCCGTAGTGGGCTCCGCAGGCCGAGCTGGAGGCGATGGCGGCAACAAAATATCCAGCAGCCGCTCCTCCGCATTCAACTCAGCTTTGTCCGCAACATCCTCCAACTTTTCCTCGCGGACATTATCAATCGCAATCTCCACCAGATCCCTCACCATCGACTCCACATCCCGCCCAACATATCCAACTTCCGTAAACTTCGAAGCCTCCACCTTCAGAAACGGAGAATTCGCCAGCTTCGCCAACCTCCTCGCAATCTCCGTCTTCCCCACCCCCGTCGGCCCTATCATGATTATGTTTTTGGGAATGATTTCTTCGGCCAGGTCGGGGGGGAGTTTTTGGCGGCGCGTGCGGTTGCGCAGGGCGATGGCGACAGCACGCTTCGCGTCTTTTTGGCCGATGACGTGTTTGTCGAGTTCGACGACGATCTCGCGCGGAGTGAGTTCGTCGAGGGCGAGTTGTTCTTCTTCGGCGCTGCTGGGTAGGTAAATGGCCATAAAAAGTTTTCAGTTCTAAGTTTTCAGTTCCTGGTTCTCAGTGAGGCAGCGAAGATTTGCTGAGCACTGAGAACCGGAAACCGAGAACTACAATTCTTCAATCGTCACCGCGTCATTGGTATAGATGCACATTTTGCCGGCGATCTTCATGGCTTCTTCGGCGATCTGGCGGGCGGTGAGCTGGGTGTGACGAGCCAGGGCTTCGGCGGCGGCCTGGGCGTAGGGGCCGCCGCTGCCGATGGCGGCTACACCACCGTCGGGTTCGATGACGTCGCCTTGTCCGCTGAGCAAAAATGTTTGTTCTTTGTCGCTGACCAGCAACAAGGCTTCGAGGTGGCGGAGATATTTATCGGTGCGCCAATCTTTGGCGAGTTCGACGGCGCCGCGTCCGAGGTTGCCGTGGTATTGCTCGAGTTTGGATTCGAAGCGGCTGAATAGAGTGAAGGCGTCGGCGGTGGAGCCGGCGAATCCGGCGAGGATTTTGTCGTTGTAGAGGCGGCGGATTTTTTTGGCGGTGTGTTTGATGACGGATTCGCCGAGCGTGACTTGTCCATCGCCGGCGAGGACCACGCTGCCGTTGCGGCGGATGGATAAAACTGTGGTGGAGCGAATCAGGCGTTTCGTGGACATGAGCGCAATTCTTGATTATAGCAGTGGGAAGCAGCGCAAATACGAGTCTGTTGGCGGCACGCCAAAAGCCTTTTCACCACGGAGACACAGAGGCGCGGAGAAAACAAAAGAGCATTCAAGAATAAAAATTTCGTCAGCCCCTCTTCGCGCCCACGAGTCACAGAAAATTGGGGAACGCGCGGTCCCCGGATTCCGTCTGGGACTCTGACCTCGGACGCGTGACTGCCCTACGGCTGTACGGTCTGCGTCACCGATGCTGAACTCCCGGCGATATTTGAATTCCACGGGTACGTCACGGTGACGATGGTTGAGCCGGCGGGCAGCGTGGAGGTTGTGAAGGTTGCTTTGCCGGCGCTGAGTTGCGCGGTTCCGAGAACCGTGTTCCCTATCTTGAAGGTCACCGGGCCCGTAGGTACGACTGTTGGAGATGTGATCTTCGCGGTGAAGGTCACGGCTTGGCCTTGGGTTGATGGATTGGGTGATGAAGTCAGAGTGGCGGCGCTGGTGGTTTGCTTCACGACCTGGTTTAGGATGGCGGATGTGCTGCCCGCGTTGTTGGCGTCGCCCGAGTACACCGCCGTCAGCGGGTAGGTGTACACGTTTAGATTTGACTTGGTTAGCGTCGCTATGCCGCTGGCGTTGAGCGTGGCCGTACCGATGCTGTATCCGCTCCAGGTGAAGTTCACGGATCCGGTGGGCGCAATGGATCCCGTCGTGGTTACGGTGGCTTTAAAAGTTATGGACTGACCGTAAATGGAAGGATTGAGGCTGGAAGAAAGAGTTGTCGACGTGGTCGACTTGGTGGTGTTGTTCACGGCCTGCCGCAGGCCGGGCGAGGTGCTGCCGGAAAAGTTAGCATCCCCGGCGTAGGTTGCAGTGATGGTGTCGGTTCCGGCTGGCAATGAGGAAGTGGTGAGAGCGGCGCTGCCTCCGCTGAGTGCGGCCGTGCCAAGAACAGACGAACCATTCTTGAAGGTGATGAGTTCCCCGTTCGGTGGAGCTCCGGCAGTTGAGCTGACGGTGGCGGTGAACGTGACGGCTTGACCAACGACTGAGGGGTTGAGCGAGGAGGTCAGCGTGGTGGTGGTCGCGGCAATGATCACCTGACTTAGCGTGGGCGACGTGCTGCCGGAGTTGTTGCCGTCGCCATTGTATTTTGCGGAGATGGAGTAGGTTCCGGAGGTGGAGAACGAGGTTGTCAGGCTGGCGCGATTGCCGCTGACCGTCGCCGTGCCCAGCGTTTGCGTTCCCGAGTAGAAAGTGACGGAGCCTGTGGCAGCGCCGCCGAACTGGCTGGTGACGGTCGCGGTGAAGGTTACGGACTGGCTGGTGCCTGCTGGGTTCACCGAGGACGTGAGAGAGGTTGTCGTGGTTGCGATCTTTACGGTCTGGCTGACTGCGGCCGATGTGCTGGCGCTGAAGTTGACGGAACCCTGGTACGCAGCGGTGATCGAGTGCGATCCTGCTGCCAATGAGGAGACCGCGATTGCCGCTTTTCCGCTCGAGAGAGTTGCGCTGCCGATTGAGGTTAGGCCATCGTAGAAGATGACCGTACCGGTCGGCGTTCCAGCGGTCGAGTTCACCGAAGCCGTCAAGGTAACAGTTTGTCCGTAGGTAGACGGGTTCTGTGAGGAGGCGAGGGTCGTAGTCGTGATTACGCCGTTTACGACCTGAGTGAGGATGGCTGATGTGCTGGACCCGAAGGTGCTCGAGCCTTGATATGCGGCGGTGATCGAGTGCGAGGCTGCGGCCAACGAGGAGGCGGAGATTGCCGCGCTTCCGCTTGAGAGAGTTGCGCTACCAATCGAGGTTAAGCCGTCGTAGAAAATCACCGTTCCGGTCGGCGTTCCCTCAGTCGAGGTTACCGAAGCGGTGAAGGTAACCGTCTGTCCGTAGGTGGACGGGTTCAGTGAGGACACGAGCGTGGTGGTGGTGGGGCCGCCGGCTACGCTGTTGTTCAACAGCACGCTAACTGAGCCCGGCTCGGTGCCTGCCTCCGGGCTGCTGCCCCATGAGTTGACCACAAGAACGTCTGGTCTGCCGTCACCGTTTACATCTGCTACCGCAACGAACTCTGAGACGTACGCCAGGGTACCAAAGGTTTGCACAGACCGGAACGTTCCGTTCCCGTTCCCTATGAGTACC
>Ga0307478_10000516_pt1 | contig 39192 bp, 35 predicted proteins | sample atmos_gasesECM4C_2_FD_203713 | JGI IMG/M metagenome (GOLD analysis project Ga0307478, IMG submission 203713) | Hardwood forest soil microbial communities from Morgan-Monroe State Forest, Indiana, United States - atmos_gasesECM4C_05 | ecosystem: Environmental > Terrestrial > Soil > Temperate...
GGCAGATACCAAGGCGCAGCCGAAGTAGGGATCTGCTATCTCGTCCCAGACAGTAGGCCGCAAGTAACTCCACGCGACCTTGGCATCGGGGCCAGCCTCTGCTAGGAGCCAATCCGACAGGCTTACTCCCGGCAGCTCTTTTTCCAGTTGCGATGCTCGCGTGCACTGTACACGCGCAACCAGGTCGGCCAGCTCCGGGTCCCTGGGGACCGAAACGCTGATCTGGGCTGCCGCACTGCCACCGAGAATGACGGTACATAGCCAGAGAATCTTCAGCCGGTTCATAGTGCCTCCGACGAGTAAACTCCGGGATTATGCAATTCCATGTAGCTCTCCGGCGATTTGACAGGCGTGAAACCGAACTGCGAATACAATTCATGCGCGTCGCGCGTCAGCAGTATCCAGCGTCGAAGTCCCTGCAGTGCAGGATGCTGCATGATGCACTCCATCAACCGTTTGCTCAGTCCGCGTCCGCGATGCGACTCCAACACGAATACGTCGCCGAGATATGCGACAGTTGAGAAATCGCTAACCACCCGCGCGAATCCAACCTGCACAGGCTCCGGCATTTTTCTTGACTCGGGTGCCCCATGTCTCGCGCCGAGACGTGGGGGTTTTTCCGTCGATTCATCATAAATCCCGAAGCACAAAGAATGCTGGATCGAACGTGCCACCAACTCTAGCGAAATGCCCTTTGCCCAGTAACAGTTCGTGAGGAATCCATGAATTACGTTCAGATCAAGCAACGTCGGGTCCGTGCTGATCAGAAACTCGCCGCAGCGACGTTCAACAACCTGGCAAGTCGGAGCAGTGGACATCCCAATATCTTAAACGGAGAAGGGGAAACATTCGTCGCTCTGATCCTTAAAATGCCGTCCGCAGGAAAGAAGCCAGCTGCCAGCCATCCATATATTTGTACGGTGTCTCCCCGGTCGTGTAGTGCCCGCACGGCAGCACGGCCACCTTGTGATCGAGACCGTGCCGCTCGAATTCTTCAACAACATGCCGCGAGAATTCCGGAAGGAAAGTGAGGTCGTACTTGGCGTAGATAATCAGCGACTTCTTCGGCCAACGCGCAAACTGCGAGAAATAGGACATCGGACTGATGGCTAGCCAGGCCTGCCGCAGTCGTTCAAGATCAATTTTCTGCTCAACGCCTTGCCGAATGTGGCGTGTTGATTGTCCGTGCCATGCCACATCGGCAAAATAAGTCGACGCATGATTAAATGCAGCGACGCGAATTCGCGGATCGTGCGCCGCCGCGAGAAACGCGTAGCACGATCCCAGACTGGTGCCCACAATGCCCAGCCTCGTGTAACCCTGCTGTTCGAGCCAATCGAAACAGCACCGAACGTCGACAACCCCTTGCCGCGCCGCATCCAGCGTGCGCCCAATGTTCGCCGAAACCGCATAGTCGGCGCGCCCGATCTCAGCCGGCATGCGGATATCGTGATACGGCATGCTCAACCGCAGCACCGCAATGCCGAGCATATTCAGTACCCGGCACAGGCTCGCATAAGCGACGGCATCGGAGTTCCAGTGCGGCAGCAGCACGACCGCTCGCCGTCCCCGCGCCGGGAACCACCGTGCATTTACCAAGTTATTTTCGGGATACGGTGTCTTAACCGGCGAAGTGAATCGCAGGAAGTCGGCGAACGTGTCCTTGACTTTCGCTTCGAGATTTAAATCGGGCACCGCGCGCGTGGAGAAAACCTGCACCTCGCGGCGCTCCAGTCGGTAGTCCGTCGGCTGCGAGTAGGAAAAGAATTCATCGCTCGCCGCCAGAATTCGCCGGTTGTAGTCGACGAAGAACTTCTCCGGATCTTCCGGCATATGTCCGGGTCGGAAGCCGTTCCGGCAGGGCCAATCCCGCGCCCACTCCGCACCCCACTCCAGGGGCCGGACTACCCGGTTGTCATCCACTGAGGTGAGCCGGTGTTCCCAGTCATACATCCACTGTGCGTAGCGCGAGGGCATAAGTGACTCTCTAGTGTAGCAACCGGGAATGTGCAGTTGAGCGGTACAGCAAGGAACGGTCGCAAATGGCAGTTAGCGCCGGGGATTTGGCCGCTGAACGGTGATGCGCATTAGCTCACATATCTGCGTGGAACGCGCTTGGAAATGTTGCAGAGGATTTCGTACGGCGTACTGTTGGCCAGTTCAGCGTGTTCTAAAGCGTCTACGCTCAGACCTCCGCCGGCTCCCAACAGGATCACTTCGTCTCCCACAGCGACGGCCGGAATCCCGGTTACGTCCACCAGCGTCAGGTCCATCGAGATGCGCCCTACAATCGGTGCGTAGTGTTCGCGAACAATGACCCGTCCACGATTGGAGAGTTGCCGGTTGTATCCATCCGCGTAGCCGACTGGCAGAACTGCGACATGAGCCGGCGCCTTGGTGACGTACGTCGCGCCATACCCGAGTGGTTGATTCGCCCCGAAATTGCGCATCGAAAGAATTCGTGTCTTCCAGGTGAGAATCGGTTTGACCGGCAGCCGCAGCGTTCCGCCGCTCACCTCACGCCCCGCCCGCTGAAAGGGCAGATAATAGCCGTAGAGAGCGACCCCTGGCCTCACCATGTTGTTCCACGTCTCGCGCCGTGAAATCACCGCGCCCGTGTTGGCCATATGCACGAAATTGGGCTCCATGCCGGCTTCGCGGACCAGCCGCCGCGCCCCCTCGAAAACCCGTTCCTGTTCTGCCACAGAAGGCGCGTCCATGATTTCGGAAGACGCCAGATGCGTCGAGAGCCCGTCGAGCACAAGATGTTTGGCGGACTTCAAAGCCGCCAGCACACCTGGCAGTTGATCGACCACAACTCCCAGCCGCCCCATTCCGGTGTCGACCTTCAAGTGCACCGGATGGCGCGACACGCCTAGCACGGCTGCAGCCGCTTCAAGCGATTCAATGTGCCACAATTCCCAAACTGTCGGCGTCAGCCGCAGGCGGACGATCTCGCTCTCCTCGCCACGCCAGAATCCAGTCATCAACAGGATGTGGGCGCCAATCCCAGCCTCGCGCAGCGGAATCGCCTCATCCAGCGAAGTGACGCCCAGCCAGCGCGCCCCCTCCGCTTCCAATGCACGCGAGCATTCGACCGCCCCGTGTCCGTAGGCGTCCGCTTTCACGACCGCGCAAACCGTCACGCTCGCGCCAACATGCTTCTGCACCGTGCGAAAGTTCTGCCGTAAGGTGGCGAGCGAAACCTCCGCCCACGTGGGACGCGTCGCGACTCGGCTCAGGATTTCTGCGGTGGTTGCCACTTCCGCGATTATAGCGGGAGCAGCCCGAGCGCCGAGGTTACGCTGGGTCTACTCCCGCCATCTTTAATCTTTTGAGTTCTCGCCGGGCATCCTGAGCGAAGCGAAGGACCTATGCAATTCTTGCCCGGGTCAACGCTTTAAATCCCCCCCAGCACAAAGTTCACGGTGATCTGCGTCTCCACTTCAATCGGCTCGCTGTTCAGAATGTACGGCCGGTACCGCCATTGCCGGACCGCATCGATCGCCGCTGGAATCAGCATCGGGTGGCCGGAGACGACCCGCAGATTGTCAATGGTTCCCGCCTTTCCGATCACCGCAAAGAGCACCACCTCTCCCTGAATGCGTGCCGCTCTTGCCAATGGCGGATAGGTCGGGGTTACCTTTCGAATCAGGCTGCCCTCGAGCATGTTCGACCTGCGGAACACGTGGGCGGGCGCAGGCGGCATGCTTGGCAACACTGGCCTTGTCCCGCTGAAGATCGAGACAGGAAGGCCAGTTTCAGCTCCGGAGGGCAATCCTGTTCCGATCCCAATGCTCGTTCCGATTGAGGTTTGAGGCGCAGTATTGTCCGCTCCAGTCGCAATTGTCGGTGGAATGCGGCCGGGCGCGACAAACCGGGCAAGTTCAGAATTAGTCGGTGCTATCGACGGTCCTCCACTGCGCGCGATCTGCATCGGCTCCGGCCGCCCGATGCTGATCGGTGTTGAGACGTTCCGGGCTGAGGGTAACCCCACGGGCGTCAGCAGCGGCGACACCAGCAGAATTCCAATCGCAACCGCTTGCACGCCGAACGAGGTTAACGTCGTCCAGTTGCGGCGCGAACGTCGGGCCCAGGAAGTTTCGAGCATGCTATCGGCAAACATCGGTGTCCTCCACGGGAATTTCGTTTGCTGCTATGGACACCAAATACCTGCCGTCGAGACCGCATCATGGCAAATAAAAAAGGCCGCGTTTTCACGCGGCCGCTTGGAACTTTTCAGACACCGGGGTGTCAGTTGGCTACTTCGGTGGCTCGGTCGGCTTGGGCGCTGGAGGCTTAGGAGTCGTTCCCGCCCCCGTAGCCGGCTTGGGCGCAGCCGGCTTTGCCGCAGCGCCGCCGGCAGGAGCCGCCGGTGCAGCCACGCCCGACTGTACATTGTAGGCATCCACGATGGGCTTGGTGATATCAACCGATTCCCCCCACCACAGCACCGGGCTCTGCGGCCAGGGCTTCGAGGTGTCAACGATGACGCCGAAGCCATTCTCCTGCGAATACTTCACAATCATCGGCGCCATCTTCTGCAGGATGCGGCTCGCGATTTCCTGCTGCTGATTCTGGAACTCCTCCTGCGCATCCTGTACGGAGCGATCGAAGGTCTTCTGCTTTCCGTCGATCTGCTTTTTCAGGTTTGCAAGGGCATCCTCGTTCAGCTTATCTTGCTGCGTGGTGAGCTGCTTCTTCAAAGCCTCAAGCTCGTCATTCTGTCCCTTGAGTTCGGTCTGCTTGGGTTCGAATTTCTTTTGCAGAGCCCCCATGTCCCGCTGACCTTCGTTGCTGCCGAAGATCGCTTCGTTGATGTTGATAGTGCCGACCTTGGTGCCAGTGCTGCCCTGGACGGCAGTCGTGGTGGCTGGCGCGGCTGCAGCAGGGCTCGCCGGGGCAACTGCTGAACCGGACGGGGTGGCGGCGCTGCTGGTTTGGGCCAGTGCGGAAATCGCAAAGAGAACCGCAGTAGCGAGGAAAAGGCGCATCAACTTGCTTGTCATGGGATCGCTTGAACTCCTTGGAAACATGCTCGTCGGAACAAAGTTCCGGGAATGAACTTCGAGATCTCTCTCAATCTCTTGATCGCTTCACGCTGGGCCGCTCTGATGAGGTCTCCGCCGCTTGCGGCCGCCATCGGAAAAGGCGCACTCGACTTGCCAGCTTTGCACACCAACTCACGGGCGTGCCGTCCACCCTCACGTCACTCTCATTAGCGTGGATCAGATGAATTATAGTGACCCCGCTCCGGCCCAGTCAAACTAACAGAATGTGAGACAGCCTTACAGAATGTGCGGACAGCCCCCGTCCTAGAAAGTCGTCGCCACCGTAAAGCGGAATGTCTTCCGAGGTTCCCGCAGCAGGAAGTTCGGGGCGTAAATTGTCGTGGCTTGCTTATAGGTATAGTCCCCGGCTGCACCGACCGGGAACATGCCGCGTGTAATCGGGATCGGCGGATTTGCCGGAGTATCCAGCCGCAGCGCATTGTAGGCCCAGTAGATGCGGAAGGGAGCGTTCACCACCGGCAGGAACATCTGCAGTTCCAGTCCCGTCGACATGCGGGGCTGCCAGTTCGTCGAATTCAGCACCTGCAAATTCTGTGCGGGCGCGGGATTTAAGCGCGAACCGCCGGTGCAGTTGTAGCCGGCATCCAGTTGCGGACACCCAAAAATCGTGCCTTTGACCTCCAGATACTGCTCTTGCGCGATCTGCAACTGGGAGGGCCGCAGAATCGGATCGATACCCATATCCACAAAGGGCGCGACAGCCACCGGCCCGGCAATGGTGATGCGGTATTCCACGTTGCCAAATAGGCTGAGATCGCCGCCCGGAAACACGATTTGATCCACCGGGATTGGGATCGTCCAGTTGCCCTGCCGCGGGTTGGAAGGATTCTTTGGAACGGCGCTTCCATCCGGATTGCTCAGCGTGATCACGTTCGAACTGGGCAGGAACGCCACCGGCGACACGGAACGAATATCGAAGCCACGGATGTCATACTCGCCGCCCATGTAGAACCGCTGGAACGGCGGCGCAACCAGGCCGGCGAAGCCGCTGATGTAAGACGCCTGCACGTTGAATCCGATGGCATTGCGGCCCCTGTTCTGGACCGGCTTGAAACGCTTGTACTGCACGATGGGACGAATCGACCGCACCGTTCCGCCCAGTCCGGCGAACTCCGCGCCCACCGTAAGCTGGTGCCCATGATGCGGTGAGATTCCGCTGTCGAGGGTATTGAAGGAGAAGCTGGGGAAAATCTTGCTGGTGATGATTCCATTCACCGCATTCGGCCCGGAAATGCCTCGGAACGCGATAAAGTCGAACAGGCTCTTCGAGGCCGTGCTCAACGGCAATAGAGTCGAGCGGTCTAGCGAATACGTAAAACCCACGCGCTTAAACGAATGGTGAAGCGGATAGCTGAGCGATGAAGTGAATCCCACGCTCGACTGCGAATAGTTCTGCAGGTTCTGCAGCACCGCGCTCGGGAGGTTCAGGTTCTGTCCACTGAAGATCGAGAGTTGGCGCGCCTGGTTGAAGTTGTACCTGTTGCCGAAAACCGTGAAGCCGAACTGCAACGGCCTGTCGAACATGTAGGGCTGGGTATATCCGAACAGTACGCTGCGCGCCAGGTTGCCCAGGCTGACTTGCACCTGCAAAGTTTCGCCGCGGCCGAGGAAGTTGTTCGTCGAATAATTCAATCCGATAAACGCGCCCTCCAGCCCGCTGACGCCGCCGTTCAGTCCGATGCTGTTCTTACCCTTTTCGTGGACCTTCAGCGTCAGGTCGACGTAACCGTTCTTTTCGTCCAGTTTCTTATCCGTAACGTTGGGATCATCGGGTTTGAGCTGGTCGAAATAGGAAAGCTGATTCAGTCGCAACAGGCTCAGTTCCCACAATCGTGAGTTGTAGATGCCGCCTTCTTCCAGCGCCAGTTCACGGCGGATCACTTTGTCGCGGGTCGTCGTGTTGCCCTGAAACTCGATGCGCCGCACGTAAAACTGCTTGCCTTCATCCACGTCGATTTCGACGTTGACCAGTTTCTTGTCTTCGTCAAACGTCGTATTCGGCAGACCGGTGTAGTTGATGTATCCATACTCGCCATAAGCCTTGCGCAGGTTCTCCAGGCCTTTGGCAATCTTCTCGCGGCTGAAGACGTCGCCATCCTTCAGTGGGAAGAGATTGCGCAGCGCCGCGTTATTGGTGAGCGCCTTGTTGTTCTTAAATGTGATCTTGCCCAGTCGGTACTTGTCGCCTTCCTCGATCGGCATCGTAATGTCGACCGCTTTCCCAGGTCCTGCCTGGATCAGCGGAATGCGCGTGCCTTTGTGTCCGGTGTCGTGGATCTCCGTCTTGGGCTCGCCCTGGATGTTCATCTTGAAATAGCCGCGATTCTGATACTCCATGCGGACACGTTCGGTATCTTCTTCGAGCTTGGTCGCGTCGTAGGTTTTGGCAAAAATGTTTTCCAGGAAGATGGAGTGCGGGATGCCGATTGGCTTGAGATTCTTCATCGCCGCCCGCAGAATGCGCGTCTTGATGTTCTTGTTGCCCTCAAACTTGATCTTGCCGACTTTGACCTTAGGTCCTTCCTTGACCACAAAGGTGATCCCGACCGCAGCCGGTGGAATCTGCCGCACCTCGGTGCGGATGGTCGCGAACTGGCGCCCATGCTCGGAGAGCAGATTCTTGATCGAAACTTCCGCCTTCTTGATGCGCGTGGGGTCGTACTGGCTCTCCACCACCAGGCCGACTTTCTCCTGCTTGAACCTGTCGAGCACGTCGCTGGTCGAGACCGAACTCAGCCCGACGTAGTTGATTTCGCGAATCGTTGGCTTCTCTTTGACCTGGAAAATTAGCCGCCAGCCCTTGGGCGTTTGCTCGCGCAGGATCTTGATGTCTTCGAAGTAGCCCGTATTCCACAAAGAGTTGAAGTCGCGTTCCAGGGCGGATGCGTCGTAAATGTCGCCTTCCTTCGTGAAAATCCGGGCCTTGATGGTGGCGACTGGAATCCGGCGGTTGCCGGTTACGTTGATTTCGGAAATAACGTCGCTCTGCGCGCGAGCAAGCGAACTCCCAAACAGCACGACAGCCAGCGCTCCCAGCCACACGACTCCGCTGGCTTTATGCCAAAGCCGTTTGAATGAATGAGATGCCCGCAACCCGCCCCCTGTCTCGCAGGCGCCGTTAGGCACAACAAGATTCTCCGAATAAAAGCGAAAAGGAATCGCTACGACCTCAGCCTCTGGGATGTAAGAAAACTGACATTATACGGTAGAGCTACGAAGAGCGTCCAAACCGCAACTCTTTTCGGTTCCCACTCGGTGGGGGGGCACGCCTCGTTCGCCCAACTGTGAGAACCCGTGGTTGCTTCAAGGGGAAGGTTTGGCTAACTCTACCTCCACCAAGACGGAATAAAACGTAGCCGAGTTGCCCATGTCGGTAAGTTTTTGTGAGGTGAGAGCGTTAATGCTCTGGTATCCCGGGGTCATCTTCACCCAGTTCAGGTGTGCAGAGACGACTCCTGGCTGCACTTTGCCATCCACTTGTGCTTTGAGCAGAATTTCTCCCCGCTGATTGAAGACGCGCACCTGGTCGCCACTATGGATGCCTCTCGCCCGTGCATCAGCTTCGCAGATTTCCAGCAAACCCGTTTCTTCCATCTCCTGCACCGAAGGTACGTTCGAAAAAGTAGTATTTAAGAAATTGTCAGCCTTGCGAGCGAGCATTTCGAGCGGTAATTTTCTCCGTTTGTCTCCGTGCCGCGACTCGGACGGAGGCGTGAACTCCGCCACCGGATCGAGGCCCAACGCCTTCACCGCTTCACTGTAAAGTTCCGCCTTGCCAGAGGCTGTTCTGAAGCCGCCTTCAGCAAACGGAAGAAAAGGCGCAGGTGAGGTTTGAGAACCTGTGGAAAGAGTCGCCCCCGGCTGTCCAGCGGAGCGAAGCGCCGTTCCGGAAGCCGGAACCCGAAAGCCGGAAGCCGTAAACTTCAAACGAACCTGCCCCCGCTCCAGCCGCTCCCGATCCATCCCCGCCATCCACGGATCCTTCGACTCCAGCGCCAGATCGATCATTTCATCGACGCTTTCGCGGAAGCACTCCTCCTCAAACCCCATGCCCAACGCCAATTCGCGAAAGACTTCCACATTCGCCCGGCACTCGCCCAGCGGTGCAATCGCCTGATTCGATACCTGCAGGTAGTAATGCCCGTAAGACTTCTGCAGATCCTTGTGCTCGAAGAAAGTCGTCGCCGGCAGCACGATATCCGCGTAGTCGGTCGTGTCGGTAAAGAACTGCTCGTGCACGACAGTGAACAGATCAGGCCGCAGCATCCCGCGGACTACTTCGTCGTGTTCCGGACAAACCGCCGCCGGGTTCGAGTTGTACACGAACAAAGCCTTCACCGGTGGATCATTTACCGAGTTAAGCACTCGGCCCAGTTCGACCATATTGATCACGCGTGCGGGCCTGCCCAAGGCAGTGTTCATCAAATCGGCACGCTTTAAGCCGGAATCATTCAAGTCGAAGGCCCCGCTGAGCGACATCTGCAACCCGCCGCCAACTTCTTTCCAGGACCCAGTGATGCAGGGAAGCATGACCACCGTGCGCGTCGCCATTCCCCCGCGCTCCGACCGCTGCACCCCATAGTTCAGCCGTATCACCGCCGGCCGCGTCGTCGCATACTCGGTCGCCAGCTTGCGAATATCCGCCGCCGAGATGCCCGTCCATTGCGCCACCCGCTCCGGCGGATACTCTTTCACTTTCTCGCTCAGCTGCTCGAAGCCGAGCGTGTACTTTGCAACGTAGTCGGCATCATGCAGGTTTTCGCCGATGATGACATGCATCATCGCCAGTGCGAGCGCCGCGTCTGTCCCCGGATTGATGGGCACATACCAGTCCGCACACTCCGCCGTCCGTGTTCGATATGGATCGATCACCACCAGCTTCGCGCCATTCCGCCGCGCCTCGGTGATGAACGGCCACAGGTGCACGTTGTTCCCATGAATGTTCGAAGCCCAGGCAATGATGTACTTGGAATGCCGGAATTGCTCCGGTTCCGTCCCCATCTTAGCGCCGAGCACCGACTTCAGCCCGGCCTCTCCGGCCGTCGAACAAATCGTGCGATCCAGTTGCGAAGCCCCCAGGCGGTGGAAGAACCGCCGATCCATTGACGCGCCATTCAGCGCCCCCAGCGTCCCGCCGTACGAATAGGGAAGAATCGCTTCGCTTCCGAATTCAGCAGAAATCGCGCGAAAGCGCGAGACAATCTCGTCGAGCGCCTCGTCCCAGGAAATGCGTTTCCAGGCCCCTGTGGGGCGGACACTTCTGTCGGCCTCTGCCGCGCCGGCGGCGGGCCCTTTCGGAGCAACCCTCCGCATCGGATACAGCACCCGATCCGGCGAATACACCCGGTCCAGATACTTCGCCACCTTCGCGCACAAGAACCCGCGCGTCACCGGGTGCTCGGGATCGCCCTGAATCTTCATCGCACGCCCATCCTCCACCGTAATCAGCACCCCGCAGGAATCCGGACAGTCGTGCGGGCACGCGGCATGGACGACCTTCTTCATGGCTCGTTCGATTATACGGTGGGACTCAGTGGGAAACGTGCAAGTGAACAAAATTGCGAACCGTTGAACTGAAACAAACCGGGCGGCTTGCGCCGCCCGGAAGTCCTTAATTGCAGATTCGTCACATCACTGGGTGCTCCACTTCTGGCCGGTTTTGCCAGAGGTGGGGATTTCGACGCCTATTGTCCCGGAGGCAGCACGCGCACGCGTCCGGCCACCACGAACGGCTTGCCGCTGGTCGGATTCTTAAACACCAACCCGCGCGCGATCAGGTTCGGCGTTCCCGCTGCAGCCAGGCCGGAGAGTCCATTGATGTTCTCGAACTTGGTGGCATCGCCTGTGTAAACCGTGAACGCTCCACCCGCCGAGTAGCTCATCAACGCGTCATTCTGCATCTGGAAGTAACCCTGGTTGCTTCCCGTGCCGCCCGTAACGGTCACGCTGTTCGAAACCAGCGCGCCCACCACACCCTGGCGCCGCAACGACACCATGTCGGGCGTGAAGGTGGTCCCGCTCACAGTCCCGCCGATGAAGATTCGCTGCCCAACGACCAGCGAAATATCACTGAAGACCTGCTGCGTGAGCCAGTTGTCAAAGAAGCAAATATCGTACGAGCCGCTCGGAACACCACTCAGGTCAATCGTCTGAACCGTGTCCACCGGTAGCATGGCCGATGTGCCCAGTTCTTCGCCAATCCACATCGTTACCGTCTGGACCGGTCCGGAGGTCGGATTCACCGCCAGAATGCGCCCGGAGACGAACGCTTTGTCCGTCGTGATCAGTTCGACGCAGTTTGCCAGGATGCTGCCATCAGCCTGCATCGTTCCCGTCACAGAAACGACCGCATTCGGAGTCAGCGTGCCCAGGCTGTTGCTCCCGTTGTACTGCGTGTTCGCATTCACGTCGATCGTTCTCGGCATCCCATACGGTCCCTGCATCAGGAATGAATCCGGCGCGCTGACCGAAACCACATTCCCGGTGAAGTCTGTGATCTCGCCCACTTCTTCCGAGGCCGAAACCGCCGACACATTGATGACTGGATTGATGGTGCCCGTGATCTGGCCCGCATTCAGAACCAGCGAGTCATCCACATCGAAATCAATGCGCAAGCCCGCCAGCCCGTTTTTGCTCACGACTAGCGGCGCTCCCGCTCGGAAGGGAACTGTAACCGTGGTTTGCGAGAACGACCCGGTCAATGTCTGCACTGAGGGCGGTGTGGTCGTTACATCCACATAACTGATCACCGGCGCGGGGCTGGTGTTCTCAAACGTAAAGGTCACGCTATCGTACGTGCCGGGCGTGATCGTGTTGAATCCCAAGAGTGTGCGGAGGCCCATCAACCGGGCGAAGTCCACCGCCTCGGGTGTCGATACCGCGGTCACGGTCGAAGAACTGTTATTCAGTGTGATCTTGTCGATGGTCACGTTGAAGCCCACCACCGAAGAAGCCGGCGCATCTTCACCGCTCACAAACACCGCAGGCGCGCTGTTTTGCGATGAAATCTGGTTCGAACTGCTGGCGCCGCCGCAGCCGATCGCAGCGGCAATCGCCACCAGGAGCGCGATAAGCAGAGAGCGTTTCATGGCAGAACTCCTCCAAGTCGAATTCCGAGGGAGTGGATTCACGACTCGGAAGGTGAAACCCGACCTGCGGATCAGAGTTGCTCGAAAAACGTTGTCTGGCGCGGGATTTGAAGAAAACCAAGGTAACTGGAGGGTAATCTTCAAGCCGCCGCGGTTGCGGAACACCGACGCAGATGGTCACGCACCGCTCAAGTCCGGCCGCGGAGCGGCGACATGTGAAACCCCGGCACGGAAGTGCCCGGAAAGAGTGGGGAAAAGACTCGAGTCCCGTAGCGACGTCACCGCCCTTTACCCAATTTAAAGCCCGGGGCTCTATGGCGGGAAAATTGTGGAACGCCCCGATGAGCGGACCTTACTTCAACTCCAAAACTTCCTTCTCTTTCGCTTTGCTCATCTCTTCCATCTTCTTAATCTCGTTGTCAGTCAGCTTCTGAATCTCATCCAGCGACCGCTTCTCTTCATCCTCCGTAATCTTCTTATCCTTGAGCGCTTTCTTGATCGCGTCATTTCCATCGCGCCGTATGTTTCGGACGGCCGTGCGATGCTCTTCCAGAACCTTGTGCAGATGTTTCACCATATCCTGCCGGCGTTCCTGCGTCAGCGGCGGCACCGGCACGCGGATCATCTTTCCGTCGTTCATCGGATTCAGGCCCAAATCCCCAGAACGGATTGCCTTCTCGATGGCCCCAAGTTGCGATGGATCGAAGGGCTGCACCGTAATCAGCTGCGCCTCGGGAGCGTGCACTTGCGCCACCTGGCTCAGCGGCATCTGTGCGCCGTAGGCATCTACCGTCACTCCATCCAACATGTGCACCGACGCGCGCCCCGTGCGCGTGGAGGCCATCGCCTTGCGAAAGTCCTCGACCGCCTTATCCATGCGCGTTTTCAGCTGTACGTAGGTTTCTTTCAGGCCGGCAATCGCCGCCATGGTTGCTTGCGCCATAAGCTCAGCTCCAGACTATTCCAGATTCAAAACGTGGAATTATAAACCCAACCATCCCGCGATCAACGGCGTCGCGCTCAGCGTCGTCGCTTTTCAATCGGAGCGAAGCATCCGCGCCTTCTGCAACAACTCTCCGCGCAAGGTCCTTCGGTCCGCTGGAAAAGATGCGGAACCGCAGGATGACGCCTTCATTTTCAGTGGAATCAGCGAGGGAGGTCGTCTAGGCGCACACCATCGATCCAATCTTTTCGCCCAGCACCACGCGCCGGATGTTCCCGTGATGATTCAAACTGAACACGATGATCGGCAAATTGTTGTCCTTGCAAAGGCTGATGGCGGTCGAGTCCATCACCTTGAGCCCAAGCTTCAACACATCCATGTAGGTAATCTGATTGAACTTCTTCGCCCCATCCACCTTCATGGGATCCGCGTCGTAAATTCCGTCCACCTTCGTCGCCTTCAGAATCGCGTCGGCTTTGATCTCCATGGCGCGCAGCGAGGCCGCGGTGTCCGTTGAGAAATAAGGGTTCCCGGTGCCTCCGGCAAAAATCACGACGCGCCCCTTTTCCAGGTGCCGGATCGCCCGCCGCCGGATGAACGGTTCGGCCACCTGATTCATCTCAATCGCCGACTGCACCCGCGTGTAGACGCCCTGCTTTTCCAGCGCATCCTGCAACGCCAGCGCATTGATGACCGTTGCCAGCATGCCCATGTGGTCGGCCGAGACTCGGTCCATGTCCTTGGCCTGATGCGCGACGCCGCGGAAGAAATTTCCTCCGCCGACCACGATCGCGATCTGCACGCCTAACTTGTGCACGTCGCCGATCTCACCGGCAATTTCATGGATGCGCGCCGTCTGCACGCCAAAGCCCTGGTCTGCCGCCAGAGCCTCGCCCGAAAGCTTGAGCAGGATTCGTTTGAAGATGGGAGTCGTCATGATTTGTTGTCGGTAGCCAGTTTCTTTTGCGTCATCCCGAAGCCCCGCGCTTTCACCAGCGGGGCGAGGGATCTCGCGTCGAGCATCAATGATGTCGCAACTCGCGAGATCCTTCGCTCCGCCCGAAAACCGGCTACGCTCAGGATGACGCCCCTGCAGAGAACTGAGGAAGCCATAAAAAAGGCGCCCCGCAGGGCGCCCGTGAATTACTCGCCTTTCGGCTCTGTAGGCTTGGTCACAGCGACAGTCTCGCCCACGTCGCCGACCTTGAACCGCGCGAAGCGCCGCACAGCGATGTTCTCACCCAGTTTTCCGATCTTCGCCGCGATCAACTGCGAAATCGAGATGGTTTGGTCCTTGATGAAAGGCTGTTCCAGCAGGCAAACCTCTTCATAGAACTTTTCCATCTTGCCGTTCACCATTTTCTCGGCGATGTTCGCGGGCTTTCCGCTCGCAATCGCCTGGGCGAGAAAAATTTCCTTCTCGCGGGCGAAATCCGCGGCGGTGACGTCTTCCTTGCGCACGTACTTCGGATCGCTGGCGGCAATATGCATAGCGATATCGTGCACCAGTTCCTTGAAGTCCTCGGTGCGGGCAACGAAATCGCTCTCGCAGTTCACCTCGACGAGCACCCCAATCTTGCCGCCGGCGTGGATGTAGCTCGCCACCGATCCCTCGCTGGTCACCCGTGCTGCCTTCTTGGCCGCCACAGAAACGCCCTTCTTGCGCAGAATCACGACCGCCTGCTCCATGTCCCCTTTGGCTTCGGTCAAAGCCTGCTTGCAATCCATCATCGGAGCCCCGGTCTTCTCCCGGAGATCCTTCACTTGTCCCGCAGAAATATTCACTGTAGTAGTACCCATTTTCTTCCTTCGTAGAGGCGTTGCTCGCAACGTCTCTTCTGTCCACATCCTATTTGATTGCGCCCGCAAACAGACGTTTCAATGGTTGAAGGTTGCAGTCTTTCAGAGCTTGCGCTTCAACCTGAAACCTTGAAACTCACAAAACTAAACCCGCGCCGGACGACCCGCGCGGGTCTGCTTTTCCTCAAGGGATAAATGCCCGGTTTGTCTCGTACCCTGCAAACCACGTCAACCGTGGTTTTACCTCACAACTGACAACTAAGAACCGACAACTTGCTTTAAACCGTCTGGCTCTCCACCTTCGGCAGTTCCGGCTCTTCGGTAGCCACCGGCTTCTTGTGCGACCCACCGCCGTGCGATCCACCGCCCAGCACTTCTTCCATACTGATGTCTTCCGATCCATCGACTGCAGCGGCTTCCTCAGGCTGGTATTCGCCCGCCGCCGCCTCTGTGGCCGCCGCCTGATCCGTCGCGGCCTGCATGTCCGCAACCTGCTTGTCGGTCATCAGCTGCGCGCCCTCGGCAATCGATTCCGAAATCTTCGAGGTAAACAGCCGGATCGCCCGCAACGCATCATCGTTTCCCGGGATGACGTAATCCACTTCGCTCGGATCGCAGTTGGTATCGACCACCGCGACTACCGGAATTCCCAGCTTCCGCGACTCGCGCACCGCGATCTGCTCCTTATTCGAGTCGATCACGAAGATCGCGTCCGGCAACCGGCTCATATTCTTGATCCCCGCCAGGTTGGCCTGCAGATGCTTGCGCTCGCGCTCCAGCTTGATCACTTCCTTCTTCGGCAACAGCTCGTAGCGGCCATCGGTGGCCATGTCATCGAGCTCTTTCAGCCGCTTCACCGATTTTTGCACGGTGACCCAGTTGGTGAGCAGTCCGCCCAACCAGCGCTGGTTGATGTAGAACATGCCGCACTTCTGCGCCTCTTCGGCGATCGCGTCCTGCGCCTGGCGCTTGGTGCCCACAAAGAGCACAATGCGGCCTTCCGCAGCCAGGTCCTGCACAAATTTCGACGCCTCTTTGAACATCTTCAGCGTCTTCTGTAGATCAATGATGTAAATACCGTTGCGCTCCCCGAAGATGAACTCCTTCATCTTGGGATTCCAGCGCTTGGTCTGATGCCCGAAGTGGACGCCCGCTTCGAGCAACTCCTTCATGGTAATGGTAGCCAATGAACCTCCTATTTAGTCTGCATCAGGAAGTCTAGGTTTCAAAGTTTCAAGGTCGCAAGGTTTCAAGGTCTCTGCAACCTTGAAACTCTGAAACGTTGAAACCTGCCTTCCCGATTGCCATTCCCGTCCCCAAGCCTCGAGGCCCGGGAAGAATTGAACACCTTAAACTCAATGTTTCAAGGTTGCAAAGTTTCAAGGTTTCAACGTGACCGTCCTTGAAACTCTGAAACCTCCGAAACTTTGAAACCTATCTCTTGCTGAACTGGAACCGTTTGCGAGCGCCCTTCTGTCCGTACTTCTTGCGCTCTTTGCCGCGCGAATCCCGGCTGACCATGCCCTCGGCCTTCAGCTTTTTGCGCAGTTCCGCGTTGAACTGCATCAACGCGCGCGCCAGTCCCAACTTCACTGCGTCGGCCTGGCCCCGAACTCCGCCGCCTTGCGCGGTTACTACAACGTTGAACGACGCGGCCGATTCCGTCGATGCCAGCGGCGCCTTTGCCGCCGACCGCTGCGCCGGAGTCACGAAATACTCTTCAAAAGCGCGCCCGTTAATCTTGAAATCTCCACTGCCCGGGCGCAAATACACGCGGGCAATCGCCGTCTTGCGTCGCCCCGTTCCGTAGTATTGAACCAACTCTGCCATTTAGCTTTTAGCTCCTAGCTGCTAGCTTCTGGCTCTAACCAGAAGCCGCGCTTAACTATCATTTCCGTCCCGCGTCATCCTGAGCGCATCCGCTTTTCAGGCGAAGAGTCGGATCTCGCGGCGGATAGTTCAAACCGCCTTAAGAAACCGCGACTTTCCGCGCCGGATACTCTCTTACTTCGAGCTTGTAATCCTGCGGCTTCTGCGCTTGATGTGGATGCTTGTTGCCCTTGTACACATTCAGCTTCGAAAGCATGTGCGCCGCCAGCTTATTCTTCGGCAGCATGCGCTTCACCGCGGCCTCAATGATCGCCTCCGGCTTGCGCACAATCCGCTTGTTGTAGGCCTCAGTCCTCAGGCCGCCAGGATATCCCGTGTACCGCTGATACAGCTTCTGCTCCGCCTTTACGCCCGTGGTGCGGATTTTCTCTGCGTTGATCACGATCACGTGATCGCCCGTATCGAGAAACGGCGTGTACCGCGGATTCTCTTTGCCCATGAGGATGCGCGCCACTTGCGAAGCCAGGCGCCCGAGCGTCTGCCCCTCTGCATCCACGACGTACCACTTGCGCACAATTTCCCCCTCTTTGGGGAAATACGTTGACATCGGAAACTCTCCCAGATTTGAAAAAGGCTGCGAAAGAAAACCGCTCGTTGATTCCCCGACGAGGACGCCAGGACCATCAGGCGGGCAACCACACTACCGCTAAAGACTTTAATTTACCGGACCTTGTAAGCGATTGTCAACGCTATGTTACCGAGGACATGGACGAATCCGGCGTGGTTTGGGTGCGCGACTTCAGATGTGGGGATTTTCGATGGTGGCTAATTCCAAATCAGAAGAATGCCCACGGACCGCGTGTCGTTTCCGTTCTCTCTGCCCCCTAGTTCTCAAACCTGCGCGGTTCCTGCCAACAGACTTCCGGCAGGCACTGCAAAAAATTGTAAACGTGCTGTTCCCGCGGAAGGCTGCGATAGTAATTTACATGCGTGAGGTGACGATGAGATCCCATCTTCGATTTCTTCCCGTTGTGGTGGTCGCGGCTGTACCACTATTCGCGCAGTTCACCCGCCACGAAGTGGGCGGCGGATTTGTTCCGAACAACGGCCCAAAACCGTTTCACGGCACCCCGCGCCCGGCCGAGCCCAAACAATCTTTCCACGATCGTCCGAGCCACCCCGATGCTCCCCATGTCCATAAGAACGGCGAATGGGTTGGTCACGATCAAGGCCGGGATGACGCGCGTTTTCACCTCGATCATCCCTGGGAGCACGGCCGCTTTTCCGGCGGCTTCGGCCGCGGACACATCTGGCACCTCGGCGGCGGTGGTCCCGGCCGCTTCTGGTTCGGCGGTTTCTATTTCAGCGTCGCTCCGTTCGATGTCGGTTACTGCGGCGATTGGCTCTGGGATAGCGACAATATCGTGATTTACGAAGATCCCGACCACGATGGGTGGTATCTTGCCTACAATGTCCGGCTTGGCACCTACGTTCACGTCCTTTATTTGGGACAATAGTTCTCCTTAACCGAGTCGGTCGCTGGTTCTCGTCACTGCGGCGGGTTTCTGACTCGCAGCCTGGCGGATGGCCATCATGGCGAAATCGAATGCGAAACTCGCTGCCGAGCGGGTCGCTCTTTACGGCAAGCTGATCGCGACCAATCCCCGCATCGAGTGCAAAGGCGATGCCAATCCGTATACGTCGGTGAATGGAAACATGTTCACCCTCCTCCACGAATCGCGGCTCGCCATCCGTCTGCCGGAAGCGGAACGAGAGAATTTCCTGAAGAAGTACAAGACCGGCCTTTATGAGGCCTACGGGAACGTGATGAAGGAATACGTTGCCGTTCCGAACGATCTCCTCGCGAAAACCAAAGAGCCACAGAAGTACGTGGACGTGAGCTACGAATACTCCAGGACGCTGAAGCCCAAGCCCGCAAAGAAGAAGCGCTGATCCTCACATCGGGCGCAGGTAGCGCGTGAAAAACGGCTTCATCCGTGATACCATCCGCGTCCATGCGGTGCCGCATCATCTACCACGTGCCAACCCTCGTGATCGCATTTTTCGCGATCACGGCCGTTCTGTTGGCTGCTGATGAAACCGGCCAGCCGGCTCCGAGATTTCGCGCCAAGACCATGAACGGCCAGCAATTCAACAACGAATCCATCAAAGGCAAGGTTGTCCTGTTCGAGTTCTGGACCACCTGGTGCAGGTATTGTGAAGCGGAAGCGTCGGCCGTTGACGACATCGCGCAGGAATTCAGCTCGCGGGGCCTTATCGTCTTGGCGGTGGATGTCCTCGAGCCAGACCAGAAAGTGAAGAAGTATCTGGCTGAGCACCCGCGCACCGTCCCCATCGTCCTGACCAAAGACACGAATCTCGCCGCGATGTACAACGCACAAAGCTATCCCATCTACGTCGTAATCGATCGTGATGGCAACATCGCCGCCGAACAGCGTGGATCGGCAGGACAGCAGGGCTTGCGGCGCATGCTCCGGCGCGCCGGGCTGGAATTAAAAGATTAATCAGGTATGTGGAAGAGCGGCGCTTAGACGCCGCGTGGGGCTCCGAAAAATCGGGCTACAGGCACCAGTGAAGAAAAATTCCGACTACTCATAGGCCAGCGCGTCGATCGGATCCTTCTGCGCCGCTTTATACGCCGGATAAATCGCTCCCGCCGTTGCACCCACAATCGCAATCAACGCCGCTCTGAGCATCCATAGATTGCTCTGATCGATATGTACCAGAGGCCAGCGCTCCTGAATGGCGATCCGCGCCGTCAGGCTCACAATGATCCCGACGATAATTCCCGCCACGGCCAGCAGCAGAGTCTCGCGTAGCACAACGTTCACGATGTACGCCTTGGACGCGCCCAAAGACTTCAAAATCCCAATCTCGCGCGTGCGTTCCATCACAGCCGTATAGATTGCCTGGAAGATCACCAGAAATCCGATAATCAGGCTGACACCGATAACGACTCCAATGAACGGCCGGAATCCGGGCAAATTGCTGGGCGTCATCATGCTCAGATAGTCGCGTGTCGAAAGCACCGAGTATCGCTCCATTCCCGGCTGCGACTTCACCGCTGTCACCACCGCATCCGCGTTCGCGGGATCGTCCAACTTCACGTAAAACACAGACGCTTTGCCGTTTGCCCCAATCAGTTCCTGCAGCGTGGCCATAGGAACAAACTTTCTCGCGCCCCTTCCGTTCTCCACAATGCCGCAAACTCTGAAGTAGGTATCGCCAATCACGTGCGTCGTGTCGCCCACCTTTAAATGTCTTTGCCGTGCGATATAGTCGTCGATCAGCACATCATCCGGCCCTTGAAAACGTCCCCCTTCGAGGTAATGGAATTGCCCACCCAAGGCCTCGAAGCTGTCAAGATCGATGCCATCAATCACCTCGAGCCCGCCTCCGGTGGAAATCTGCCAAATCACCGGACTTACCACTTTCACATGCGGCATCTGCCGCAACACATCCGCGACCCTCACCGATACGGGCGCTCCGCTGATGCCGGCTAGGAATGACGACCCCGGCGGCTGCACGATGACGTCGGCGCCAATCCCCGCAGTCCGATTCTTCGAATCATTCATGATCCCGTAGCACAAACCCACAATCAGCAGAATCAGTGTGACCTCAAGCGCAATGGCAACAATGCTGATCATCGACCGGATCGGTCGGTGCGCGAGATTGGCAACCACCATTTTGTTCATCATAGAGAAGATCTCGGCATTCAGCCGTCAGCATTTAGCCCATTCTGCCTCTGGGTCGCTACCAGGTAGTACTTATGAAGAGACTAGGCGTTACAACACAACAAGGGATTACACCGCGAACGCCAATGCTGAGTAATGAACGCTGAGTGATAAATGCTACTGCCTGTCCGCCACCGGTGTCACCAGGGTTGACTGCGGACGGTCCAAATGCACCACCTGCGCCCCGGGTGGCTGGTTCAACACAAACTGTTCATCGGTCAGCGGCTTGTTGATTTCGACCTTGAGCATGTTCAGCCTGATGTCGTATTCCTCTTCCGGCCGGTAAATCTCGATGCGCGAAGGGTAGCTGACTCCGTCGAAATCCCTGTACTCGGCATAGCGCGCGTCCGTCGCAAGCTTTCCGGCGTCATCGTAAATGTATTGGTGATGAGGCTTGAGGTCCGTGCGCCCGAAGACGATCTTGCGCGAAAGCCGCGGATTGTCCTGACCCTTGCGGATCACGATCAGTTCATAATCTTCCTGCAGGATGCGGTGACCCTTGGTATCGTGCAGCATCTCATATCCGTTTTCCAGAACCGCGAGCTCGGTCTCCCGATCAATGCGGCGGATCAACAGCGCTTCATAAATATTCTGCGGGCGGATATTCTCCATCGGCTGGTCCGAATTCGGTGTCGGCACTTGGTTCAGTCCAACCACGAATCGGTTCTTTGGCGGGATCCACAGCTTGAACTGCTCCCCGTCGCTCACCATGTCAAACGCCGTCGTCCGCACGATCGGCATCAGTCCGATCATGTGCAGCTCCGCCGGTTTGCGCGCCAAAATGTAACCTCGAATTTCCTTGTAGTCGGTGACTCGCCCTTTTTTTATGCCGCCCGCCGAAGTGTCAATGTCGACGGTGGCTTTGAGCGATTGAATGGCCTCAGCTTGATGATTAATGATGTCGATCAAGCCCTGCTGCGAAGACTCTTTGAGCGGAGTCTTCGAGTACTGATCCTCGACCGGCCGGGTTCGAAACAGGCAACCAGTGGCAGGTATCAGGGCCAACAGCAAGACCAAAGTCCAACACGGCGCGCTACGTCTCATGAAAGATATGAAAACCTCTACGACCATTTGAGTATACCGCGCTTAAAAGGGTCGCATCCGGATAGGGCACTTTTTGTAGTGTCCGATCATGTTCACCGGAGAAACCCCGGCACCGCTCCGATCTGACACAAAAAACAGATACTTACGGCCAACTTACACCAAAGTCAGCTACACTATCGTCAGCTCCCGGAAGCTTCCCGCATCATCTAAACTGTTGACCGTGCGCATAATCGTGTGGCTCATTTTGGTCGTTGTCGTCGGCGCCGCAGGGTGGTTCGCCTGGGCTGTGATGACGCCCGTCGAACCGCCGGGCCAGACTTTTGTCATGCTGCACCCGGGCTTCTCCACGCGACGCATTGCCGCTGAACTGAAACATGCAGGCCTGATCCGCAGCGAAGAAGCATTCGTGCTGTGGCGTTACGTACGCCGCCAGCGCTCGCTGAAAGCCGGTGAATACGTCTTCGACAAATCAGCGAACATTATCGACATTCAGAAGCGCCTGCGCCGTGGCGATGTTTACTTTCATACCGTCGTCGTGCCCGAAGGCTACACCATGTTCGACATCGCCCATGCTATCGAAGCCGCCGGGCTCGGGCCGGCCGACGATTTCCTGAAAGCCGCGCACTCCGATACCGCCTTGATCGCCGACATTGCTCCACGCGCGCGCTCCTTGGAGGGATATCTCTTTCCCGATACCTACGAATTCACCCGCATGATGACTATGCACGACATGGCTGCCGCCATGGTCAAGCAGTTCCATATGGTAGCGCACCAGATCGGCCTGATCCCCGGTCCCACTCTTATCGCCAGCAGCGAGGCGCAACGAATCTCCGCATCAGACTCGACGCCTGCTGCTCTGCCGAACGAGATCGAGAGCACCGTGACGATGGCTTCGATCGTTGAAAAGGAGACGTCGGTCCCGGACGAGCGTCCGCTGGTGGCCAGCGTCTACTACAACCGCTTGAATAAGAAGATCGCGCTCGATGCCGATCCCAGCATCATCTACGCCGAGCTTTTGGCGGGAACTTACCAGGGCGCACTGCATCATGCCGACATGCAGTTCAATTCCCCGTACAACACGTACCGATATGCAGGTTTGCCTCCCGGCCCTATCGGCAATCCCGGACGCAGCGCCCTGGAAGCCGCCATGCATCCCGCCCAAAGCGACTACTTCTACTTCGTCGCCGACGCCGAAGGCCATCACCGCTTCGCCCGCAGCTTCGAAGAACACAACAAAAACGTCGTGGCGTATCGCAAAGCGATGCGAGGCCATTAAAACGGCTCTCGGCTCCCGACTTCCCCTCCAGAACTATTCGTCGCCAGGCCGCCCTCAGTGCTGCCAGCCGGACGACCTCAGTAATTCCTATCCGCAAGCCGAGAGCCCGGCTCTCAAAACACAGGCTGCCCATCCACCTGCATCTTCTTCAAACTGAATTCCTGCAAGATTCGCTGCTCCCCGACCACATTGATCCGCGGATGAAGGAATTCCACGCTGATCTTCTCATCCGGCTGGACCTGCTTCGGCCGCGGGAATGTGAATTGAAAGGTGTTGTCCTTGAAGTTGTAGCTGGTCAGGTTGAGCTTTTCCGTCCGGGTATTGAGGAATACAGTCATGCTGAGCTTCGCTAGGCTCTCGCTCGACCAGTAGTTGCGCAGCAGACTCATATAGTTCTCTACGTTCGAAGAAAATGTGACGGAGACCACCACCCGATCTGGAAACTGCACCGTCAGAAATTTCCCGGCGCTCGAGTCAAATGCCGCCTTCTGCTCGGCGCTCATCTTGTCGTAATGTGCTCCCAACTGCGACGAACGAATCTGCGCTTCTCGAATCGGCCGCGCCGAACGAAATTGCAGGTTGTAGGTAATCGTTGGATTGACTTCCATCTCACTCCGGTACCCGCCGAGATTCGCGTCGCCCCTTGCTACGTTGCCTTGGAATCCGCCTAGAGAGAGACTGGTGGACCATGGCGACTCTTCCAACATGCGTTGCGTTTCCTCAGCCGACCAATTCTGATACGGCTTCTTCGTCCAGAAATCCCCCGCCAGCGCCACCGGCGCGATCAGGCAAGCAAGTAAAAGGCAAGTGCCCTGACAGAATCCCCGTGTGAACCGAGCCATAAGAGACTCCTTTCGCCCCAAAAATGGCAGCGAGTATAGATCAGATCCGCGAGGTCCGCGGCGTTATTTTTGCCGAAGCTGGAACCGCGGAAGCCGGGAAGCCGTTATTTCCCCAGCCGCCGTTGTTCCATCCATCCCTGCAGAATCAGCACCGCCGCCATCCGATCCACCGCCTTCCCGCGCTTCTCGATTGACAGTTCGGTCTCGCGCAAGAAGCGGTTCGCTTCAGCCGAGGTCAGCCGTTCGTCCCACAAATGAACCGGCAACCCGAACGTCTTATACAGGTCAGCCGCAAATCCCCGCATCTTCTCCGATTGCGTCCCTTCCGCCCCGCTCATCCGCAGTGGCAGGCCTACCACAATCTCCTTAATCTGATACTCGCGAATGAGTTCCCGTAACCGTTGAAGGTCGTGCCGCTTGTTCTTGCGCTGCAACGTCTCCAGGCCTTGAGCGGTAATCCCAAGAGGGTCCGATACCGCCACTCCAATCCGGCGGGCGCCAACGTCCAGTCCAAGCACCCGGCTTACAGCAGGATCGTGGGAAAAGTCAGTTTCGTGGCTCATGCGCAGGCTTTTGGGCCGGCCCTCGGGCTAAACTCAACGGCCGATTATATCTACGAAGAATAACCCAACCTCGAAGCTTGGCTTCGGAGTGGGAAGTAAAGAGCTGCTGCGCGGACCCCATTTCCTCCTAAGCATCGTCTGCTCAGCTGATTAGGTTCTTCCCCCTCGACCGGCGATGTGTACGCCTTGCTTTCGTCCCATTCTGGGAGTACCATAAAAGTAGTAGTGACTTCGCTTTTCCCCGCAAATCCTCCGCCTGCCAGGGGTCTTTATGAGTGGTTCAGACTTGAATTTCCACATTGGCGACAAAGTCGTCTACCCCAATCATGGTGTTGGAATCATTGAACAAATTGGCACACGGTCCATCGGGCCCAGCGTTGAACGGTTTTACCTGTTGAATATCAAGGCCAGCAGTTTGAAGGTAATGGTTCCATGCCAGAATGCTGGCAATGTTGGCCTGCGGCGCGTCGTGCGAAACGGGGAAATTCAAAAAGTTCTTGATTTGCTTTCGGTTAGCGAGAACGGGTCGAACGGGGACTGGAAAGACCGCTTCAAGGAGAACTCCGACCGTATGCGCACCGGATCCCTCCTCGAAGTCGCCGGAGTCCTGAAAAGCCTGATCGCCCTGCATCAGGCCAAGCCGCTTTCCTTCCGCGAAAAAAAGATGCTGGAGCGCGCCCGCTACCTGCTGGTCAGCGAACTAGCTATGGCGCGCAATTGCGAAGAAGCCAAAGTCGAGGAACTCCTCACACTCACTCTCGCCAAATGCAAACTCCGCTTCCCCGAAGCCTCCGAATTTCAGGCCTAAAGTGTCCATCCGACGATTGAGCAGCTAACACCGGCGAACACATCTCAATCGGAATTTACGTTGTTTTCCATGGCAGCAATGGCGCGACAAATTCCCGCGCCATCAAGCGAAGGTCTTCACGATGTCCGCAGTGAGCAGGCCCGTCATCCGGATTGTGGCCACCATCCTGGCCCTCGGCCTCTTTGCCCGCGCCCAATGCCCGATCGATGCCATCCTCGTAAAAGGGCGCGTCGAGAATCCGAAGCCCGGCTCCAGGGTTCTTGTGCGGTTGGTCTATCCCAAGGAGAAGCCTGGCGAATCCGGCGAAGTGACCGTGGAAGACGGATCCTTCCAGATTCCCCTCGAATTCGTCACTGAGCAGAGCTCGATTTTCAGCAACCTGCCCAGGCGCTGCGGCCGGAAGCCGAAGACCGTAGTCATCACGCTCCTCGAAAACAATCAGCAGTCCGACGAGGTTTCCCTAGACTTCGCCAGCAACTTCAAGATGGCAGATGCGAGTGCTTACACCCTGCGCTCCGAACTGGTGCTCCACAGTCCTCGCTGACAGCTAACGCCGGCACCGGAAGCGTCTCTTTGATCTATCAAACATTGATTTATCAATCATTCCTGATTAAGCCTGCTAATCGCCGTTACTCAGCAAGCCATTGAATCGCGTAAAATGCCTTTTCTTCTCAGGCAGGAGGAGCATCTTCATTCGCCAGCCAATTTCAATCAACGGAACTGCTATGAAAAATCCCAAGAACAACGACTCCCCCGGCCTCGGCACCCGCTCCGTCTGGTCCGGTGAACTTTCAACAAAAGAACGCGGCGAGCGCTGGGTCGCAGCCACGCAAGTCCCCGTCGCCCTGAGCGTCTCCTTCGGCTACGAAACCGTCGAGGAATGGCTCGAAGTCGCGCTCGGCAAGACAGCCGGACACATCTATGGCCGCAACACCAATCCCACCGTCGCCGCCTTCGAAGAGAAAGTCCGCGACCTCGAATCCGCCGAGGCCGCTACCAGCTTCTCCTCCGGCATGGCCGCGATCAGCAACACTCTGTTCACCCTGCTCTCCCCCGGCGACCGCGTCGTCTCCATCAAAGACACCTACGGCGGCACGAACAAAATCTTCATCGAATTCCTTCCCCGCTTCCAGATCGCAGTCACGCTCTGCGACACCACCGACCACGGCGCCATCGAAGAAGAGATCGCACGAGGCTGTAAGGTTCTCTATCTCGAGACTCCGACCAATCCCACCATCCGTATCGTCGATATCGAGCGCCTCGCCAGAGTGGCGCACCAGCATGGAGCCATCGTGGTTGTCGACAATACCTTTGCCACGCCCATCAACCAGCACCCGCTCGAACTTGGCGCGGACCTCATTCTGCACAGCGCCACAAAATTTCTCGGAGGACACGCCGACGCTCTCGGTGGAGTCGTCTGTGGCCCGAAAGGGCTTATCAGCCGCATCTATCATTTCCGCGAAATCAATGGCGCCTGCCTGGAGCCTATGTCGGCTTATCTTCTCCTGCGGGGCATGAAGACGCTTCACTTGCGCATCCGCCAGCAAAACGAAACCGCCCTGCGGATCGCCCAATTCCTCGCTACGCATCCCAAGGTAGCCAAGGTTTTCTATCCCGGCCTTCCCACCCACGAAAATCACGGCATCGCCCGCCGCCAGATGTCCGGTTTCGGAGGCGTGCTCAGTTTCGCCCTCCACGGCGGCTTCGACACGGTGAAGCAGTTCCTCCCGCGCCTGCGCTACGCTAATCTCGCCGCCAACTTGGGCGCCGTCGAGACCGTAGCCGGCCCGCCTGCCACGACCAGCCACGTCGAATCCACTCCCGAAGAGCGAGCCGCCGCCGGAATTCCCGAAGCCCTGATCCGCTACTCCGTCGGCATCGAAGATGCCGACGATCTGATCGCCGATCTCTGCCAGGCACTCGACTCTCTGCCCGCCCGTGGCGCCAAATAGTCCCCGAAATTTCGTCGTCCTTGCGCCGCTGTAGGCCGCTCTGTCCGCGACTCACACTCGAATCATCTGTCAATCCTCCGTAAGACGTATACCGCACTCGTCCGCGGAGTAGACCAAGTTCCCCCCAGGCACATCTAATCTTTTGGGGGTGTTCCCAGTTCTCAACTAGCGCTGCCGTTGGAGGCGGTTCGCTCGGCGACCCCCCGTGAAAGGAAGACACTATGCAGCGATTTCATCTCCCAGAGATGTTGTTCGGTTTGGCATTGCTGATTGCCGGAGCAGCGAATGCGCGCGCCCAGCAGACTCCATCAGGCGAAGGGGTTCCGGCCCACCTCGTCGTCACCGTCGAACCCCACAAGGGGAAGACCGCGCCCGTCGTCAACCGCGAAGACGTCATGGTTTATGAGGGAAAAGACCGTGACCAGGTCATCGATTGGATTCCCACCCAAGGGGATCACGGTGCGCTCGAGCTTTTCCTGTTTCTCGACGACAGCTCGAATATCAATCTCGGCTCGCAGCTTGACGAACTCCGCCAGTTCATCAATCGGCAGCCTCAGACCACCAGAATTGGCGTGGCCTACATGCAGAACGGCATCGCCAGGATCGAACAGAATCTCACCGACGATCACGCCCTGGCTGCCAAGGCGCTGCGCTTGCCGATCGGCATCGGAGGGGCCAACGCCAGCCCTTACTTTTCCTTGAGTGACCTGGCCAAGCGCTGGCCTCCCGACAACGTCCGCCATGCCGTCTTCATGGTCACGGACGGCATTGATCGCTACTACGGCACCGGAGATCTGCAGGACCCCTACCTGCAGGAAGCGATCGATGATTCCCTTCGCGCCGGCATTACGGTCTCGGCGGTTTACAACCCCGATGTCGGCCATTTTGGTCACAGTTATTGGCAAAGCTATTGGGGCCAGTTATACCTTTCCCAACTGGCTGACGACACCGGCGGCGAGGCCTACTACATCGGCTTCACCGGCTCGCCCGTATCATTTGGTCCGTATCTGGAGGATTTCGAAAACCGCCTCTCGCACCAGTATCTTCTGACGTTCCTGGCCAAAAGGCCGAAGAAGGCTGGATGGGCGCGCGTCCGTCTGATGACTGAAGTCCACAATGTGGATTTGATATCGGCGAAAAGGGTATGGGTCTCACCGTAACCACTGCAAACCGTGGCGATCACACACTCGGCGTTGAAGGGTGCCCCACTTCCGGCCGGTTTTGCCGGAAGTGGGGTTTCATCGAGTTCATCAGTTCCGACTTGCGCATCATTACGACGCCTTGAGTGAAACCGCGGCCGCCTCGTGGCAGCTGGGCTGATCCTGCGCATCCTGCTCGTACAACTGCCGCAATTCGCATTCGCCCTCTCCGACCACTGCCAGGAACTTCCGAGCCAGTTCGATAGCCTCTTCCTTAGAATTTGTCTTCAGGATCGCGAATCCTCCCACCATCTCCTTGGCCTCAGTGAACGGACCGTCGGTTACGTTTATCTTGCCGCTGGATCGGCGAACCCTCGCACCCAACGATGTAGGCAGGCAGCCTTCGGTAGCCAGCAACCAGCCCGCTGTCATTCCTTCCTGAATCAACTTGCCCATCGTGGCCATTTCCTCCCCCGTCGGGGGCGTATTCCGTTCCGCTGTCTTGTAAATACTAAGAAATCGCATCCTGGTTTCTCCTTATTGTTATCTTTAGATCGATAGCTGGGTGTCGCTGTGCCCCTCGCCACTTTGAAGGAAGAAGCCTATCAGCCCCCTGCTCTACCTAGACGTCGGTCGGAGACCGCCCCAATCGACACAGATCAAAAAAAATTCTTCGTGATCCCTTCGTCGTCTGGAACGGCGCCGGACAATCGACACCGAAAGCCGGAAGCCGGAAGCCGGGTTTATAATGTCACCAGCCTTGCAGTAATTCCTCATGACAGATCAAATCAAACGGAAATTGCAGGAAGAGATCAACGCGCTCGAACACGAGCTGATCCACGAACTTCCGAAAGAGATCAAAAAAGCCGCTGCTCTCGGCGACCTCAGCGAAAACGCCGAATACCACATGGCCAAGCAGCGCCAGGAGTTCGTCAAGGCGCGGGTCCGCCAGCTCGGCAAGCGTCTCGCCGACCTGTCCATGGTCAACATGAACAACATTCCCAAGGACAAAGTTGGTCTGGGATCGACCATCAAGGTCTACGACAACACCAAGAATGAGGAACTCGAATACAAGCTGGTAACCAGCGAGGAATCCGACGTCGCCACCGGAAAAATCTCCACTACCTCGCCCATCGGCCGCGCGTTGCTGAATAAAAAGGTTGGAGACGAGGCCGTCGTGGTTACGCCCAACGGCAAACGCACCTTGGAGATCCTCAGCCTCAGCACCATCCACGACGAAGGCGACGACCCCAAAGAGGCGCAAGCGTAGGCACGATAACATATGGATCACAGAGAATATTCTTTCGGCTCTCGGTTCCCGGCTCTCGGCTTCGGGAACCCGGTGCCCCGAAGCGGGAAGCCGAAAGCCGGAAGCCGATCCTCGAAAGCAGGGATCTGCTGATGTCCGCCTCCTGGACTTCCGCCTTCGGACGCGCCTGCGGAGTCCTTCTCGACACCATCGTCCGTTGGCTCGCGCTCTCCCGCATCAATCCCAACGTTCTCACCTTCATGGGACTGGTCGTCAATACCTGGGCGGCCATCCTGTTTGGCTCCGCCAACGCCTCCAACCAGCGGCGCATGTTCTTCTATGCCGGGCTGGTCATCATCTTCTCTGGCTTCTTCGATCTCGTCGACGGACAAGTTGCCCGTGCCACCAACCGCGTCACCCGCTTCGGTGCCTTCTTCGACTCGGTCGTCGACCGCTACAGCGACGCCAGCCAATTCCTCGGCTTGCTCGTTTTCTACTCCCGCGGCGGACGTTTCTTCTACGTTGTGCTGGCCGCATTCGTCATGATCAGCGCCATCATGGTCAGCTATACTCGCGCCCGCGCCGAGAGTCTCATTGGCTCCTGCCGCGTCGGATTCATGGAACGCCCCGAACGCCTGGTATTGGTGATTCTGGGCGCGTTATTCAACCGCATGGCCCCAGTCCTCTGGGTGATCGCCGTCCTGAGCACGATCACGGTAATCCACCGGATGCGCTACACCTGGACAAGAACCCAGGACGCCCCCACCACAGTAAAAGCCGGCCAAGCCGCCTAATTGCTCATGTAGGGACGGACACAGCCTGCCCTGAGCGAATCCGGCGGGCCCCATTTCTCGCAGTTTTGTGAGAAGTGAGCTTTTGACTTTTCAATCTTCGGAATTTCAGAAAATTGACCGCCGAACTTGGACAGATCCGCCCTTCTCGCGCACCGAACGCGCCAGGAATGCAGCACCCAGACGATTCCCCGCAGCCATTCGCGATATTGCCCCCGCGCCGGAAGCAACGGATGATCAAGGCTGAACGAAATCCCATGCCTGACATACGCTGTATCGGCATCGCCACTGGCGGCGGAGACGCTCCCGGACTGAACGCTGTTATTCGCGCCGCCTCCAAAGCATCCATCCTCAAACATCATTGGAAGGTCATTGGCATTCCCGATGGCTTCGACGGCCTGATCTGGCCGGAAAAAAGTTTCGAACTTACCATCGACCGCGTCAGTGGAATCCTGCCGCGCGGAGGCACGATTCTCGGCACCACCAACCGTGGCAATCCCTTCAGCTACAAGACGGAAGAGAACGGTCACGAAGTCGCGCGCGATATCTCGGACGAGATCATCGCCAACTCGAGAAAGCTCGGCATCGATGCACTCATCACGATCGGTGGGGGCGGCTCGCAAAAGATCGGCTATGAGCTCTCACAAAAAGGGATGAAGATTGTCGGTGTGCCCAAGACGATCGACAATGATCTTTCCGCGACCGAACTCACATTCGGTTTCGATACCGCGTTGCACACGGTCTCCGACGCCATCGACAAGATTCACACCACTGCTGCTTCGCACCATCGCGTCATGGTAGTTGAAGTTATGGGCCGCGATTGCGGCTGGATCGCTCTTGCCGGGGGAATCGCCGGCGGCGCCCACGTCATCCTGATTCCTGAAATCCCCTTCAGCATCCGTTCGGTTTGCGACTTCATCTCGCAACGCGAAAAAGAAGGCAAGCACTTCACGATTATCGTCGTGGCCGAAGGCGTCAAGCTGCCGCCTGAGTTGAAGCAGATCGCCCATGGCGATCCTGTGGGGAATCTCATCGGCGACGCCATTGCCCTCATCTCTCACAAGGAAGTTCGCGTCAGCGTGCTCGGGCACATTCAGCGCGGCGGCTCTCCTTCACCCTACGACCGCGTGTTGGCAACGCGCTTCGGAGTGGCCGCCGTCGAACTGGTCGCGAGATGCGAGTTCGGAAAGATGGTTGCGCTGCGTGCCGGCTCCATCGTCGCCATCGATGTGGCCAGCGCGATCGGGCAATTGAAGACCGTGCAGTGTGATGGAGAACTGGTGCGCACCGCGCGAGCGGTGGGCATCGGCTTCGGAGACTTAGAACGCCATTGCTGATTCTGGGTCCTTAATGAACCGCCTCGCGCGCTGATACTGGAAGCTTGCATTGGCCCTGATCCTCATCATGCGGTGTGATTCTGATCACTTTCCTATCCAATTCTGCATGTGATCATGCATCTACACGGTCCCCTCCATGGCAGAGGTCATCGCATCTCCATCCACCAATCCCGTTACCCGCCGCGACGAGCAGGAACTCCGCGCCGCCCGCTTTGCCATGCGCTTGTCGTTGGCTGTGGGTGTGTTGATGCTGCTGGGCAAAACCACTGCTTACTACGTTACGGGATCGGCCGCCATCCTGTCGGACTTCGCCGAGTCGGTGGTCCACGTCATCGCGGTGGCGTTTGCGGCTTTCAGCCTCAGGTTGAGCGTGAAGCCGGCCCGTCCGACGTTTCTTTACGGTTACGAGCGCATCACGTTTTTCTCCGCCGGATTTGAAGGCGCGATGATCGTCATCGCCGCCATCTGGATCCTGGTCGAGGCCGTGGAAAAATGGCTTGCCGGATTGCCTTTAGAGCACCTGGGCTCCGGTTTGCTTCTGCTGCTCGCCGCCGGTCTGCTCAATGCCTGGTTAGGTTGGTATCTGCTCCGCGTCGGCAAGCGCAGCCACTCGCTGATCCTCGAAGCCGACGGCAAGCACGTTCTCACTGACAGTTTCACCAGCTTCGGGGTGGTCGCCGGACTCGGTCTGGTCATGCTAACGAAATGGAAGCCTTTCGATCCCCTGATCGCGATCGCAGTAGCGCTGAATATTTTGTGGTCGGGCGGCCGCCTGGCCTGGCGCTCGGCCGTGGGCCTTCTCGATTATTCCGATCCCGACGTTGGCAAACAAATTCGAGAGAAGCTGGATGCGATCTGCACCGAGCTGGGCGTGCATTATCACGGCGTCCGTTACCGCACCACTGGATACCGCCAGCTCATCGAGGTGCATTTGCTGTTTCCGCACGCCACCTCCGTGGGAGAAGCGCATCGTCTGGCGACGGCCCTCGAGGAGCGCCTACCCCATGAACTGGCGTTGCCCGCGGAGGTCATCACGCATCTGGAGTCGCTGGAAGATCACGAAGACGTGCATTCAGTCGAACACTACACAGGCAGGCCAGGGTGAGAACTCGCTGCCCTGGCTGATTTAATCTGCGATCAGACGATCCGAACAACAGTCCTAATTCTTCATCATTGCATCGATCGTCGAATAAAGCTGAGTGTTGTCTTTGACTTCGATGTACGGTTTGCTGGGATTGCGATTGCTGACGACGTACACCGTCGGTGTGTGGCTAAGCTTGATGGCATTGCCCAAGTCGCGGTCCGCATTCACCTCCGCAGCAAGTTTTCCGCCTGGATCGATGACGAAGGGTAAATCCACCTTATGCGCGGCAGCGAATTTTTCCCCGAACCCACGCAAGTTCTGCGGATTGACTTCCAACTGGTTCTCGAAGATATAGTCGCGGAATTCGTTCCCCAACGACTTGGAATAGGTGTCAAAATAGCGCGCCATTACCGCCGCCTGATACGACCAGTTGTGCATCGGCAACGGAAAATCATGACGAACGACAGGGATCTTGTAGGTCTTCGAAGCCTGTTCCACCAGGGGAGCAGTACGCCGGCACATGGGGCACTGCAAGTCTTCAAACACGACGATGGCGACCTGCGCGCCCTTGGGAGGACGGAGCACCGAATCCGCCGTGTCTTGAGCGAAGCCACAAACCGCCGCGACCGTCAGCACCAATATGAGTCGGAAACAATTCCGCAAACTGCTCTTCATCGATTCGTTGCGCATTTTTCCCCTGTACACAGTCCGTTATTGCATCCCCATTCTCTTAGACGCGAATATTGGCATGGTGGCAGCCTGGGCCCCGTAACCGCAACATTCCAAAGGTTCCATCTATGGTAACCGAAGAATCGCGCGAGTGTCAGTCGTTTCCAAGTGCCTAACTAGACCAGTCAAACGGCCAGCATTGTTTCGTGCGAGCAGACATGCACCGGACGTAAACCTTCGTGCCGCGTCGCGGGCGCAGCAACGAGTTATAGTGAGAGGTACCCTCGTCACTTCTTGATGAGATTGATCTCTTCATCGCGCAACCGATGGCTCGTGCTGTTGCTCGGCGCAGCCTTGATGGCGGGCTGCAGCCGCGGACGCCATCGCGTCCTCGAAGTGGCCTACGTCTCAGCCCCCCAAGCCGCGCTCCGCGACCAGGTTTCGGCGATCTATAGCCGCGTCGGCAGCGTCAAAAACGGTGAGCGAGTCGAAGTCATCGATCGCGAGAAGCGCTTTGCTCGAGTCCGTACCGCCGCCGGCCTCGAGGGCTGGATCGAGCAACGATACCTGGTCGATCAAAAAACTTTCGATGGCCTGCAGAAACTAACGCAGGACAATCAGAACGATCCCGTACAGGCTCCGGGAATTTTGCGCAACGACACAAATCTCCACCTCACGGCCGGTCGTGAGACCGAGCACCTCTACCAGCTTGCCGCCGGCGCGAAAGTGGCAATCCTGAAGCGCGCGACCGCGGAAAAGCAACTCGGTCCGCCTGTCCCCAGGCCCGCCGTTGCGACCTCGACGAAAGCTGGCACCAGAACGCCCGCCGGTCCTGCGCTCGAAGACTGGTTCTTAGTGCGCGACGATCTGGGCCGCGTGGGCTGGGTCCTGGCCCGTATGGTCGATGTCGATGCTCCCATCGAAATCGCGCAGTACGCCGAAGGCCAGCGTTTCGTTGCTTTTTTCCAACTCAACAGCGTTCCCGACACCGACAAAGGCGTGCAAAGAAACGTTCCTCAATATCTTTGCATCATGACCGATCCTCACGACGGCCTGCCATTCGATTTTGACCAGGTACGAGTCTTCAGCTGGAACACCCGCAAACACCGCTACGAAACCGCCTATCGCGAGCATGGCCTCCGCGGAGTGCTGCCCGTCACTGTCACCCAGGAAACCTTCGACAAAGAAGGTACCCTGCCGGTCTTTATCCTCCAAGTCAAAGACGACGCCGGCAACGTCAGTGACCGCAAGTACAAACTCAACACCCCCATCGTCCGAAGAGTGCTGGCACCGGGAGAAGCCAACGTTAAGGCCCCGGTTAGACGTCGTCGGCACTGATTTCAAAAGATGAGGAAGATGTCCACTCCAAGCGACAAATTCCAAGTGTTTCTTTTCGCCTGAATCCGAAGTTTCATAGATTCGACACCTAGAGACTACGCATTTCAGTATCTCAACCAGGACGACATCTAACAAAGTGACTGAAAACAATGCTCTTAACACCATTGTTTCTTTGGATCACTGTTTGCATGGATGTTTTGTTCGCCTTGTCTTCCGGTATTTCTGGGCGCTTCACGCCCAACCGTTTCAACGGCTTGCAGAGTTCAACAGAATCCAGGTCGAACAACAGTCGTCGGCTTTTGTATTTACAGTCTTTAGGAGAATAAAGGATATGAAACACAGCCGGTTTAATCTGTTTGTTTTCGCGCTGCTAGCCGCCCTGTTAGCAGCCTCGCTCTGTGTTCTTCCGGCGTACGGCGATAACCTTTATGGCAGCATCCGTGGCACGGTCACGGATCCGAGCGGAGCCGCCTTGTCCGGCGCCTCTGTCACCGCCACGAATATCGACACGGGTATTCAAACAAAGGCCACGACAGGCCAGACGGGAAGTTATGTCTTCCCCCAGCTTGCCATTGGAAATTACAAGGTTAGCGTCACGGCTACCAGTTTCAAGGCCTACCAGGCCGCCGGCATTCACCTCGATCTGAACCAGGTTTATGCCCTCGACGTTAAGCTGGAGCTTGGCACCATCAACGAACAGGTCATGGTCGAGGCCAATTCGACCCAGGTTGAGACGACCAGCATGCAGCTCGGCACAGTCGTCACCGGCAACACGATTGTCGACATGCCTCTGAACGGCCGCAACTGGACACAGTTGCAGCAGCTCGAGCCGGGTGTGGTCGCTTCCAGCGACCGGTTCGGAACCTACTCGACGAACGGATCCACAACGCAGCAGAATGCTTATCTGATCAACGGTACCGACACCAACGACTCCGCCCTGAACGATCCGCTGGTCATTCCTAGCCCGGATTCCATCGGCGAGTTCAATATGGTGACCAGCACCATCAACCCGGAGTATGGACGAAATTCGGGCGCCATCATTAACGCCGCCATCAAGAACGGCACCAATTCGTTCCACGGGGATGCGTTCGAGTTCTATCGCGACACCTTCCTCGACGCCAAGTCCTGGTTCAAGACCAAAGCCAGCCCGTTCCATCAGAATGAATACGGTGGCACCATCGGCGGGCCGATTGTTAAAGATCATGCGTTTTTCTTTTTCTCCTATCAGGGCCTGCACGAAAGAATTCCGCAGGCGTCCAGTACCCCGAAAGTTTACGACCAAGCCCAGCGGGGAGGAGACTTCTCGGGCAATCCATCTTTCTATAACGCAACTAATCCTGAACCAGCAACTTCGCCTTGCGGTGCCGGCTACGCAGGCCCATTTGGACCCAACCCACTCCCGTATGCGGTTGGAACCGCGGCAGCCGGAACCCCGTGGTGTGTAGCGTTCCCGTCCGGAACAATCCCCACGGCGGACCTCAATCCATTGTCTGTCAAACTGATGAACCAGTTTGTACCTCTGCCCAATGGCGGCGGCAACCAGTTCCTTTTCAATCCCATTACCACCGAAACGTATAACCAGTACATTTACCGCCTGGATGAAAAGCTGAGGGAGCAGGATTCGATCTGGTTCTATGGCCTTTACCAGAGCACCCCTTCTCAAGACACGCTGCCATTCACCGGCGCGACGTTGCCCGGTTTCTCTGAACAAGCGAAGCGGCACTATCAGGAATACACCACTTCCTGGAACCACACCTTCTCACCGACCACGTTGAACGAAGCGCGCTTTGCGTACCTGCGTTTCAACTTCGCCGCAGTCGAGCCCATAAACCCGATCAATCCGACCAGCTACGGATTCACCGGGATTATTCCGCAAACCACTCAGTCTGCGTCGTTGCCGGTTATGACTGTCGGTGGGCTCTTCACGCTCGGATTCAGTGCTAATGGGCCGCAGCCCCGCATTCAGAACACCTATCAGGTGACCGACAACTTCAGTAAAGTCTGGGGCCGCCATACCATTAAAGCGGGCTTCAGCATGGAGCGGCTTGAGATCAACAACCCCTTCTTCAGCAACCTGGCTGGCAACTTCGCCTTCAATGCCAGCGGGCCGTTTTCAACGGCGGTTCAAGGTGCCGATTTCCTGCTCGGTGTTCCGGATACCTACTCGCAGGGTAGCGGTTCGATCGTCAGAGGTCGCGGGCGTGAATATTACTCTTACATCCAGGATCAATGGCAGGTCAGGCCAAATCTCACGCTCACTTTGGGGGCTGGCTGGGATATCGAGACGCCTTGGAGAAACCTGTTCGACAACGGGTTGATCATGGGCGCCTGGCGGCCGGGGCAGCAGTCGACTGTGTTCCCGACCATGCCGGCTGGATTTGTGTATCCGGGAGATACCGGCATCAACCAATATGGTGGTCCTACCGTCCACTATACGGACGTTGCCCCACGAATTGGTTTCGCCTGGAGCCCAGGCGCTTCTCACAAGTGGAGCATCCGGGGCGGTGCCGGACTTTACTACAACCGGTCCGAGGAAGAACTCGCGCTTCAGACTCTGCTGAATGCCCCGTTCGCCTTAGGGACGACGGGTGGTACAGCTGATGGCTCGCCACAGTTTGCGACTCCTTTCGTGGGCTACGTTGCGGGGGGAACTCCGGGTCAGGTAAACGCTCACCCTCAGCTATTCCCGTTTACCCCGCCACGCGTGGGCAGTTCTTTCGACGCTAGCGCATTTGCGCCGATCGGGCTCAACTTCACAACCCTGGATCCTCGGACGACGACGCCGCGGGCCACAAACTTCAACCTGACCGTTCAGCGGCAGATCTCCCCGTCCACCATCGTCTCGGTTGGCTACGTTGGCAGCCTCGGCCGGCATGAAGAAGGCGCTATTAATGGGAATCAGGCTGGTCAAGCTCCCGGAGTGAATCCCGTGGCTGCCGCCGCCGGTTGCCCTTCGGGCCTTTTCCTGGCGTTTGCTTCCTTCGGGTGCCCGCAGACCCCAGCCACCGAAAATCCCACCACCTTCGTTTGGACCAACGGTGCGCCGGTTCCGGGCGCGACTCCCTACAACCTTGGGATTTACGGCCAGCCGGGGATTGAAGCCACCAATTGGACCTCGAATTACCACTCGCTGCAAGCCGAGTTCAAACGGAGCTTCAGCAATGGACTCCAGGTGCTCGCTTCCTATACCTGGTCGCGTTTCTTCGACGAGACATCCAATTTCGAAAGCAGCTCATTCAACTTCCCGGGCATTAACCCCTTCAGCGCTGCGTCGATGTACGCCCCTTCAGTCAACGACGCCCCGCAGCGCCTGGTAGTGAGCTACGTCTACACCCTGCCGTTCTACAAGTTGACTCATCACTGGCGCCGCTTAACGGATGAGTGGAACATCTCCGGCATCTACACGCTGCAGCACGGATTCCCTGTGCCGACGTTCAATCTGTTCTCGAGTTCCTTGACTTGTGACGTTAACGGATTTTCCTTCTTCGCATGCCCGGACAAGATGAATATCGGCGGTAAACTGAACCGTGTCAGCCCCCGTACTAATCAAGCAAGTTTGGGCGGCGGCAGCTTCTGGTTTACCAACGGCACGTCGGTCTTCCTTACGCCAGCTGCCGGATCCGGGATCGGAAACGCAAGTCGTAATCCGTTCTACGGCCCCGGAATCAATTATTCCGACATGGCTATCGAGAAGAACATTCACATCGACGAGACTCGGTACATACAATTGCGTTTTGAAACCTTCAATACTTTCAACCATGCCAATTTCGCGAACCCGGCAACTCCGGGCTTTACGAATGAAGATGCTTCCATCCTCGACCAGGCCACTCTCGGTCAGATCTTTGCTGTTAAGACCCTGACCACCCAGGGTGACGGCCGAGTGGTGCAGTTGGGAGCGAAGTTCTACTTCTAATTGGATCGTGAAAAATAGGGCCGGGCGAAAGCCCGGCCTTTTTTATTTCTCGACCGAACCCTTCGTTTCGAACTTGCCCGTACCTGACCGAGCCATCGGCGCGCCGATCGACGCAACTCAAAGACGTATTCTCCCCCGGAAACAGCCCCCGGAAAAACGGCCATGAGAACCAGCGACCTCAGCATCGTCGATCGATGATGCTTCCCCCGAGAGGACCACAGCGAATATCGAAGTGCGCTGACACGCAATCTGTGTCTGTTGGGCGAACAAAAACATCTCATCGGCATTTTGTTCAGATGCCACTGGAGCTTGATGTTTCGGGTCCTCGACTTAGTAAGCTAAAAGTTATAGTTGAAGTGTTTCGAGTTTGTCAGTTGTTTCTCGCATCCTCAGCTATCTTCAGCCGTTCGTCCCCGCTCTCCAGTATTTCATACGCGGAATATGTCGCTTCGTAATCCCACCACCACGGCTCAAAAAACAAGTTGTTGATAAGCATGGCCGCTCCTGCCTTCCGGTGTTTGGATTGTGAGTTGCATTTTTGTCATGCGGTGAATGCTGAGTTTCCAGATCATGTGTCGCGTGCCGTACGCTCGCGAACTCTGATGTTTCGAGTCTCCGAGCCGTTGTCTTCGCTGATCGGATCTCAACAAAAACATTCGCCGATGTTTTGAAACTGTTTCGCTGACTGGCGACGTGGGT
>Ga0307478_10000517_pt1 | contig 39187 bp, 33 predicted proteins | sample atmos_gasesECM4C_2_FD_203713 | JGI IMG/M metagenome (GOLD analysis project Ga0307478, IMG submission 203713) | Hardwood forest soil microbial communities from Morgan-Monroe State Forest, Indiana, United States - atmos_gasesECM4C_05 | ecosystem: Environmental > Terrestrial > Soil > Temperate...
GTCTACAGTGGGCACACAGCTCAATTGGGGCACTTCGTATCTCATCAACGATTTCTATCGTCGTTTCGTCGTTCGCAAAGGTAGCGAGAAGCATTATGTCTTGGCCAGCAAGTTGTTTATTGTGTTTCTCGTGATTCTAAGTGGCTATACGGCCGCGCACATCAGCTCGATTCAGTCCGCCTGGCAGCTACTACTTGGCATGGGTGCGGGAACCGGAGGCGTGCTGCTCCTGCGGTGGTACTGGTGGCGAATCAATGCGTGGAGTGAGATTTCTTCGATGACCGCGGCTTTTATCGTGTCGATGTCTCTACAGTGGGTGCACTTTTCTGGAAACAGCTCCGTAGTATTCGCCAAGAGCACCATGATCACTACCGCGGCCACCACCGCTGTTTGGCTGCTCGCAACTCTCCTCACCGCGCCGGAGAGTGACGAGCGCTTGCTGAAATTCTATCGGCGTGTACGGCCGACAATTCATGGCTGGAAGCATATTGCTGCGCTCGCGCCGGAAATCGCCCCAGTTCGCGACTTTGCGGCCAATACATTTGATTGGGTGATGGGTTGCACGTTGGTGTACTGCGCTATGTTCGGCATAGGTGAATTTGTGCTGCAGGCTTGGCTTGCGGGATTCATACTTTTCATTTGCGCAGCGATTTCCGGTTATCTGATCTATTGGAGTCTCTCGCGGCGCGGCTGGCAAACTCTGTCGGGCAAAGTTCATACTGGATCCGCTACTCCGAATGAAGTAGCCATGCCTATGACGGACTAGGTTCTCGAATTTACAGGGTCGCTTCCAAAAACGAAACGGCGGGGAGGATAAATCCTCCCCGCCATCTGTCAAACAGGCTTGAAGTGCTATGACCTTGGATGCGGCGAAACGCGCTGCAGAGTCGCTATCAAATCGTGCGCTGCTGAAGGCGCCTCGACCTTCGATTCAGAGATGATCCGCGCCGCCGTAATATCTTTGCCGTACACGCGGCGGTTGGCATCGTCATCTGGACGAAGCGTCGAGCCTTCCAGCGATACACCGGCGAATGCGCCGCGTGAACGCGAGTAACTCAGCATCTCTGCCCGGAAGGTTACGTCTGTCGCGGCTTGCGCATCGCGTCCCTTTGGACCCGCCGCAACGGACGCGTCCGCGCCCAGCTTGACCTTGCTGTGCAGCAGACTGTCTACGCCGCGAGGGTTCATCACCAGGATAACGAAGTCGGTTGCCTGACCACCAATCTGGAAACCGACGCTGCCGGCCTCGAGAGCCATCATTGCCGGCGCGCCCCACGGGCCTGAAAAATCTTGACCGGTGCGGCAGACCATCACGCCGCGTCCGTAGCTGCCGCCAACAACAAATGCAGCCTTAACAACCGACGGGAACACAATCACGCAACGCGATTTATCGATCAAGTCCTGCGGAATATTATCGGGAACATCCAAAATCTCTTTCACCACGGTTGCCGCATTTTGTATGCGGTCCGTTTCTTTTTCATCTTTGTCTTTCGCCGAGGAAATCGACGACCATGAAACGAAAATGAGCGTCAGTGTCCCCGCCAAGAAAACCGTCAATCGCTTCTTATTCATCAGAACTGCCTCCTTTGAATCAACCGTGCCAGGAAATGAAAATCAGCGTTAGGGGATGCGGCGATCGGATGCCAATATCACTACGCCTCCGATCAGTGCCAGTACTCCGAGAATGGGCGGGATAGGAATCGTGTTGTGCTCTTCTTTGGTAGCTTGAATTGGGCCGATGTCTAAAACTTTCTTATGCGTTGTGTAAGTAATGCCTTGATAGGCCAATCCCAAAATTCCAAGAACGATTAACACGATGCCAACGATTCTCATAAATAGTCTTGCTCACGACCTCCGCAGTAGGTGCCCCATCAATGTGACAAGGAAAAGAATCAGGAACAGATAAAATAAGATCTTGGCGATTCCCGCTGCTGCTACCGAGATACCTGTGAATCCAAGCAAAGCCGCAATCAACGCGACGATAAAGAATCCCAATGCCCAGCGCAACATTCCTCGACCTCCTGTAATTGTTTCTTTCTGGTTCTCACTGATGATGACGGGAGAGCGCCCAGTTTTGGAATCGGGCTGTGAAAGGGTCCCTGGTTGTTACGCACACGGACCACGATTCTGACCCTAGTGTTTCGAATAAGGGGGGATAACTCCATACGGCCTACACCGTACCGCATGGCCAAGTATCTTGTAGGAAAGGGTTTGACGTGCTTTGATAGCCGCGCCGGTCAAGCCATGCAGTAAAGACTGCATACTGCAAAGCGAACACATGTAAAAAGTGCAGAGGCGGAGGCCCGTTTCAGAGAAGTACTAAAACCACCCTCCCTTATAAAGCCCTTCATCACAGGTACTTGGCATCCGCGATTCTTCAAATCTGGAATGGTCGAATTAATGCTCCGTCATTACTGGGACATTCGCTGTGTGTAATGCCGTGTGTAATAACGATACGCATTTTGCGACGAATTGAGATCATACTCATTTTTTCAGGTGAAGCTGGAGGGATGGATGGAAGCACTTCGACTACTACTAGCCGATGACCACGAAATCGTACGCAAAGGTTTACGCTCACTTCTCGAAGCGCAACCGGGTTGGCAAATCGCCGGGGAGGCCAGCGACGGGCGCGAGGCAGTGGAAAAGGCGAAAGAACTGCGGCCCGATGTCACGGTCCTTGACCTTGGGATGCCTTCACTGAATGGGCTGGAAGCTACACGTCAAATGCTCAAAAATGATGCGCGTGCCAAAATCCTGATCCTGACCATGCACGAGTCCGATCCCCTGATTCGAGACGTCTTAGACGCGGGTGCTCGCGGATATGTGCTCAAGACTGATGCAAGCCGCGACTTGGTGACCGCAGTGAATGCGGTGCGCAGCAATAAGACATTTTTCACCGCTAAAGTTGCGCAGATGGTGCTGGATGGCTATCTGGACCAAAACCCAAAAAAGGATAAGCCGCAACCTGAGTCTCCAAAAACGCGCCTTACGCCACGTCAGCGGGAAATCGTGCAACTGCTTGCGGAAGGAAAAAGCAGCAAAGAAGTCGCAGCCCACCTGGGATTGAGCGTCAAAACTGCGGAAACACATCGCGCCAACATTATGCGTCGCCTGGATTGCCACTCGGTTAGCGAGCTCGTCCGCTACGCGGTTCGCAATAACATCATTGAGGCTTGACTCCTTCCGTAGGGCAGCGAACGTACGGCCCGATTCCTAAGAGACCCTCAATAGTCCGCTCTATTCCCTCTTCTCGCTCTTATGTGCTTTCCTGAGTGCGGACTACCGAATAGGAGGTTTCCATGAATTGGGACCAAATCGAGGGAAAGTGGAAGCAGGCGGCCGGGAAGATCAAAGAGAAGTGGGGTAAGCTCACGGATGATGACTTGCAGATGGTGCGTGGCAAGCGCGATCAGCTCGTAGGGAAGATCCAGGAACGTTATGGGATCGCCAAAGACGAAGCTGAGCGCCAAGTCGATGAATTCTCGCGCACCTACGATACAGACGAGACTACCACGCGCGAAAAAATCCGCGCTGCGGGCCGCTAGATAAGAAGCATTGCACTACCGATATAACAGGAAAGCCGGGCGCCAGTTGGCCTCGGCTTTTTTGTTTATTTTCAACGTTTCTCAGCGTAGCTCTACGATCGAACGATCGTAGCCGGTCATTTCCAAATAGCCGACGCCCGCTACGGACGCCCGCCCCTTGCTTCCAGCTAAGGCAATAGAACCTTCCCAATAAACGGGAGCGACTCCTGCCGTGGCCGCCAGCTCCTGGGAGGGCAGAGACGTGGAGCATTCGACAGCAATGTCGAGTCTTGGCACCGAGATATTCCACCTTAGCGGATAAACGGCACGCGTGGCTGGACTTGTCCACGCAAACCCCGTGGGATCCATCGTGAAGTCATCTTTGCCAAGGTGAATTGTGTCACCACGGGAGTTCACAAACGTTCCTGCGGAGTGCTGATCAATCGACCCGTCCTTGCGGCGAATGTGGAACAGCATCAGTTCCGTGTTGTCTGCGAATTGCATGCTTATCCAATCCCAACCTACTTGATCGGCCTCGAGTTGATGCGTGAAAAATTCATGGTCCATCCAGGCCGTGCCCGTTACTTGGAACTGCTGGCCACCTGATTCAATGGTGCCCACAGCAATCAGGCGAGTGAGCGAGATGTAGTGCGAGGCGCGACCTCGCCCCTCGCCTTTTTGACTCAGACCATTCTTTCCGTGAATCACGGGAGGTTTTGCGGAGCTGAGCGCGAAATGAATTGAGAATCTTGCGTCGATAGCTTGCAGACCTTGCTTATCGCCCTGCCACAAAACCTGCCAATTACCGTTCCAGATTCGACCCTCCGTCTCGCTTACACCAGCGATCGCGGGGCCGGCCCGATTTGTACGCTCGACGTGGAGAAACTTGCCGCTGTCCAAATCACTTAAGGCCAGGTGCGCCAGATACAGATCGCGCGCGTCCCAAACGCCAGCAGATTTTGCTTCCCGATCGATACCCTGCCGAAAAAACGTCAATTCAAAACCAAAGCGATGCCCATCAGCGGACTCGACGTTCCCGGTGTAATACCACCATTCGGTCCGGAAGTCCGGATGATTGAAGTGATCGCGTGGAAAGCTATAGTGATACCCGGGCAATGCATCTCTGTATTGTGCCGACGTGGCAACAGCGACTGCGAAACCTATCAGCGCAGCGGCCCATGCTCGCTTATTCTTCATGGACCACCTCGATCGGATTAAGCCGCACGGCCACCCGTGCCGGATACAAACCCGCCAATACTGTCGCGCCATATACCACCGTCAAGGCTCCCAGCAGCACCGCCACCGGCCAGTGAAAACGGATGGTCCAGCCGAACGACTGCTTGTTGATTACATAAATAAGGATCAGCGAAAGCGCAAAGCCCAGAGCGATACCGGCAAAGTTGGCGATGAGGCCGATCAGGCCCGCTTCAATCAAAATGAGTCTACGGATTTGCCCGCTAGCGGCGCCCAAAAAGCGAAGCAGCCCCACTTCGCGACGCCGATCGATCACCAGAGCCAACAAGGCGCCGGCAACGCCCATCACTGCAACGAGAACAGCAATGGCTTCTAGCGCATAAGTGATCGCAAATGTCCGGTCGAAGATTCGCAACGCCTCGCCGCGCAAATCGCGATTGGTGAACATCAGCACGCGATGACCGGCGGCGGCGCGTTCGATTTCGGCGCGAACGCCTTCCAGACGCGCATTAGGGCTCACGTAAATGGCCAGATTCGACGCCGCGGGGTCCGGCAAGTACCGTAGCATGACGGTACGGTCCATCAGAACGCTACCCCGCTCGCTGGAGTAGTCGTAGTAAACGTCCGCGACGCGGAACGAAGCGGTGTGGTCGCCCAGCGACAGCTTGATGGATCCACCCGCTCGCAAATGATGCTTGTTCGCAAACGGTTCGCTTACCAGAACAGCATTGGAATCGCTCAACTCGGCTAAGACTTCACTAGTCCTGCGCCCCGATAGAAAGTCCGCATTGTGATATTCGCGAAGGACGTTCAGCTCGATAGAACCCAAGCCCGCCGGCATGCCTTCGTAGCTAATCTCGTATTCGCGGAGCCGGTCGATAGCGGTGACTCCCGGGAGCCGCGCGATTTTGTCCGTCAGATCCACATCAATCGTTGGGTGGCGATCGGCCGCCGGAGTTCCCGCCGGGCGCAGGTACAGGTCCGCCGGCAATTGATCGCCCATCCACAACAAAACCGTTTCGCGAAAACTGCCAACCATAATGCCGACCGCAGTCATCATTGCAATCGCCGTCGAGAGAGCGCCGACCAAGACCGAAGTGCGCCGCAGCGAAGACGAAAGGCTTCGTGAAGCAAGCACCGCCTCGATCCCCAACAGTTTTTTCAGCAATCGCGATGAGAGCTTCGTTATTCCGTCGACCAACCCGGGCATTGCAAACGCTGCCGCACCGATCAGCAAGAGTGACGCGAGATAGCCGAACAGTGGCTTGCCACGAATGGCGGGAGCACGCGAAGCCGCCGCTGCTGCCAATCCGAGCACGACGGCGATCAATGCGTCCCGCGTTTTGTGCACGTGTGTTGCATATTCCCGGCGGCCGTGGGCCATCGCCTCGACGGGTGGAACGAAGGCAGCCTCGCGGGCCGGGGAATATGCCGAAGTTATTGCGACGCCGACGCCAATCAGAAAAGCGAGCAAAATCGAGGTCGGTGTCAGCGCAACTGCGTCTGGTCGGCTGCTGACATACAATGCCTCGACGGTTTCGCCCATCAATTGCACTGCTCCGCCAGCCATCAGCCAGCCCAATGGCATGCCGATCAGTGCGCCAAGAAAACCGAAGCACGCCGCCTCGCCCACAAATGCGGCCAGGACCACAGCGCGTCTTGCTCCGAGCGCCCGAACAATTCCAATCTCCACTCGCCGCCGCACCACCGAAACAGAAATTGTGTTGTAAATCAGAAAGGCGCCCACAATCAGGGCGATATAACTCAGCAAACGTAAGTTCCAGCGAAATGCTCCGAGCATGAGGCGATTTTCATTTGTCCCCGCCCCGGCCGCACGCACTTGGACGGCTTCGGGGAGCGCCTCTTGAAGCCGCAGCTTCCATTCGTCCAAGCTCGGCGACCGCGGTACCTGAATCAAAATCCGATCGACATGGCCGAAGCGCTTGAGCGCGTATTGCGCCGCCGAAATATCCATCACAATGGCTGGCGCATTGCCTTTTGAATCCGGAAATACCCCACGCACGGTGTAACTCGCAATGTGGTCGTTGAGAAGCACCGCCATTGTCTCGCCGCTTTTTCGCCCGAGGCTCTCCCCAACCCAAACGCTGTCCTTCGCAGTCAAATATTTCCAGATGTCGGTGTTGCCGCTGAAACTCGAAAGCCTCTTGCCCTGGTTAGCTTCTGCCACCAGATCCAATCCAACCAAAGGAACCGTTTTCTTCGTATCTTCGAGGACCGCATAATCCTCGATCCGCGGCGTAACGCGGAGCGAATACGGCAAAGCGTTCAGCGCACCCACTAGATTTTCTGGCACGCCGCCAGCGGTCACGATTTCCAGATCGTTGTCCCCCGCCAGCGTCTCCATGGACGAGTGAAAGGATCCTGCTGCAGCGGTACCGGCCAAATCGATCGCCAGCACCACTGCCACGCCCAGCGCAATAGCCAACAGAGTCAGCAGAGTCCGCACCGGCTCGCGGAACAGCGGCCGCACAATCAATCGATAAAAAAGGAGAAGCCGCGACACGCTACCGCCGCGCCACTTCAGAGACTTGGCCATCGCGTAGCTTTACTACTACATCCGCCAGCGTCGCAGCCTCCACACTGTGCGTCGCCATGACCGTCGCCGTATTTTGCTGTCGCGTCAGACGCTGCAGCAATTCCAGGATCATGTTTCCCGTTGAAGTGTCCAGATTTCCGGTTGGTTCATCCGCCAGCAAGACAGCCGGACTTTGCACTAAAGCTCTGGCGATCGCCACGCGTTGCATTTGTCCGCCGGAGAGCTGATGCGGGTACCGCCCCGCGAATTCGTCCAGTTCCACCCAGGAGAGCCGCTCGCGTGCCGTCTCCCTCGCGTTACGCTTGCCCGCCAGAAGCAGCGGCAGTTCGACATTTTCAAAAATCGTGAGCGTGTGAATCAGTTGAAAGGACTGAAAAATAAATCCGACTTTTTCTCGGCGAATGCTGGCCAAAGCGTCATCGCGCAACGATGTCGTTGCAACGCCGTCTAGTAGCACCGTGCCCGATGTCGGAAAATCCATTGCGCCCGCCAGACTCAGCAATGTCGACTTGCCGCACCCGCTGCGTCCCACCAACGCAACGAACTCTCCTCGCTGGACATCCAGCGATAAATTGTTGAGCGCCCGTACCGGTTGTTCGTCCGTGTAGTAATCCTTGGTGACGTTCTGGAGAGAGAGAATCGGCATTAGGAGTGATGAATGCACAATTGTGGCGCAGCGATCATCGCTGCGCCACAGAAAATGTGAACAGGGAAAAATAGAAAAGCGCTTTAGCGCTTCACTGAGGCTAGCGCTTTTTCGATCGCGCCCGTCACTTGCGGCGAGTCAGGACTCATCGCAGGCTCGAACCGCCTTCACCTCCCCATTGAGCCTGCACCCTCACTGGTATAGACTTCGCGCGCGTCGGTTGGCAGAAGGTCTCGCAGACCAGGGGTGCCGGTCTGGCTCGCCATTAGCTCAACGGCGTGCTCCAGGCTCGGTGAGTGGCAAGCAGCAAAAGTCTACAGGAGGCGCGGATGCTATATGCGTCAGAGGTCGCGGTCGCGCACCGCAACCTGGCAACGGTAGACCTCGTCATCATCGGGGTTTATTTCGCCATCGTGTTTGGCATCGGCATGTACTTTGCCCGGAAAGAACGCTCCTCCGAAGATTATTTCCTCGCCGGCCGCGACATCGGATGGTTCTTCATCGGCGCATCCTTGTTCGTGTCCAATATTTCCACCGAACACTTCATCGGTCTGTCCGGCACCGGTGCATCGTCGGGCCTCGCGGTGGGTCATTTCGAATGGCTGGCTTGCCTGATACTCCTCATCCTCGGTTGGGTCTTCGTGCCCTTCTACCTGCGCAGCAACGTTTTCACCATGCCTGAGTTCCTCGAGCGCCGCTTCAATCGCCAATCCGCTGTGTATCTGGCCGGCATCTCCATCATCGCCTACATCTTCACCAAGATCTCGGTACAGCTCTACGCTGCCAGCGTGGTCCTCGAACGTGTTGCGGGCTGGTCATTGTGGAAGACAGCAGTCGTTTTGGTAATCGCGACCGGGATTTACACCGTCGCCGGCGGCTTGGCCGCGGTCATTTATACCGACACCGTTCAGACTCTCATCCTGATCACCGGCGCCGTCGCGCTCACCATTATTGGCCTGGGACGCGTCGGCGGCCTGGGGCATCTCCGCACCATGGTGCCACCCGACTACTTCCACATGATCAAACCGATATCCGATCCAAACTTCCCATGGACGGGCATCTTTTTCGGCGCGCCCATTCTCGGCATCTGGTACTGGTGTACTGACCAGGTCATTGTGCAGCGCGTGCTCTCCGCGCGCGACGAAGGTCATGCCAAGGCCGGCACGATTTTTGCTGGCTTCCTGAAGATCCTGCCGGTCTTTATGCTCGTCCTGCCCGGCATCATTGCCTTTGCCCTTTTCCCGGAGCAGGTCAAGAAGCCGGATTTCGCCTATCCTAGCCTCGTTCTCAATCTCCTTCCCGTCGGCCTTGTCGGCTTGGTGATGGCCGCCCTGCTTGCCGCGGTAATGGGCGCAATGAGTTCGGTCTTCAACTCTGCTTCGACACTCGTCACTCTCGACTTCTATAAGAAGATTCGCCCGCAATCTTCCGAGAAGCAGCTTGTCAATTTCGGCCGGATCGCCACCGGCGTGATGGTTCTTCTCGGCCTCCTATGGGTTCCTTTCATTGGCTACATCAGCAGCCAGCTCTACATTTATCTACAAAGCGTGCAGGCCTACATCAGCCCGCCGATCTCCGCTTGCTTCATTCTTGGAATCCTGTGGCCGCGGCTCAACGGTGCGGGCGCCATCACCTCGCTGCTGAGTGGATTTGTATTGGGAGCGACCCGCTTCACTCTCGAGCTTGCCGATCGCGCGGGCGGCAGTCATTTCCAGTCGTCAGCCATCCGCTGGCTGATCGACATGAATTTCCTGCATTATGCGATTTTCATGTTCGTGATTTGCTGCGCGGTGCTCATTGGCGTGAGTCTGATGACTCCCGCCCCCAATCGCGAGCGCCTCGCCGGTTTGACCTTCGCAACCGTGGACGAAAAAATGGCTGCCGTTGCGGTCGGCACGCCGGTTCGCAAACCTGCGCAGGAAACCCCGACGGAACGTCGCCTCAATGTGATCTTTAGCCTCTTGCTGCTGGCCACCGTCATCAGCTTGTGGGTTTACTTCCGTTAGGAACCGGATAGCAACGTAGATACCATGGCCGCTGCAACCTATATCCAGATTCTGAAGCCAAATGTAACCCAACAGGAGGCCTTGCGCACATTTTCCGGCGCAAAGCTCTCTACCCTGTACTGGAGGGTACGCAGCGGTCCGTTGCGGCGCATCGCCGACGTGTACCTTCGGTACTGGCTTTATCGCGTGCAGTACAACATGGGCCGTTCCGCGCACACGACTCTGTTCGCCATAGATGCCGTCAATGGTTCCCTGGATCTGTTCACCTTTCCGCGCGCGCCCGGCCCAGCGGACCTCGTCAGGATCCACACGCGAAATTTCGTGGCGCCTTCCCTGCAACCGTCCGATGCGGAAGCCTTGCTGCGCCAAAAGGTTCTCCGCGTCATTTTTCAGCGAGGTTTTTTCAAAGTGCGCGATTTGAACTTGGAAATCACGCGGGAGCCCACTGAATTGCACGTTCCGTATTGGCTTGGTTTCTACGGCAACACAGTCGCGCGTTGCCGCGCAATGGACGCAGTTCGCCGGCGCATTGAGGGTGCCAAGGCCACCGCATTGTTCGAATCGTGGCTCGCGGCATAAGTAACCAGCGCTTTTGCGATGCAGTAAAATCCCTTCCGTTTTGTATCGGCTCGGAAATAAACATTGGGGAGACATTCTCATGCTGGTTCTCGCAAGACCTCGCGTATTGGTTTGGCTCGCGTTCGCATTCTGTGCGACGTCCGCCTCCGCCCAAGGTTGGCAGCATCTTGGCGCCGTTCAGCGTGTGGAAAAGGTTGCCGACGGCCTGGAACTGACCGCCGGCCACACTAGAGTCCGCATCACCGCATTCAGCGACAGCGTCATCCGGGTACGCGTCGCGCCCGAGGGCAAATTTTCCAAGGATTTCTCTTGGGCCGTCATTGCGTCCCCGCAACCGCCAGCCATCAATATCGCGGACACCAAAATCGAATTAAGAATGACCGCCGGGAACACGACCGTCCTCATTCAGAAATCGCCCCTGCTTATTCGCTTCGCCGACGCTGCCGGAAATGTTCTCCTCGCCGACGAGCCCGCTCTTCCGATGGCCTTTGACGGCTCCCGCGTCCACGTCTGGAAAAAGATGCCGGCCGATGAAAATTATTACGGCCTGGGTGACAAGACAGGCCCCATGAATCGTCGCAACCGCGCCTTCACCATGTGGAACACCGACCAATTCGGCTGGAGCGAATCCACCGATCCCTTGTACAAAGCCATCACTTTCTTCATGGGGCTGCACAAAGGAGTCGCTTGGGGCGTGTTTTTCGACAACACCTACCGCAGCAGCTTCGATTTCGGCAAGGAGTCGCCCGACTATTTCTCCTTTGGTGCTGAAGGCGGCGAACTCGATTACTATTTTTTCGCGGGTCCCGAACCTAAGAACGTTGTCCAGCAATACACCGCGCTCGTTGGCCGCTCGCCGCTCCCCCCGCTCTGGAGCCTCGGCTATCAGCAGAGCCGCTATAGCTACTATCCCGAAGCACGCGTGCGCGAAATTGCTTCCACCCTGCGCGCCAAGAAAATTCCAGCGGACGTCATCTATCTCGACATCGACTATCAACAGGGCAACGCCCCCTTTACCATCAACCGCGAGTATTTCCCGCACTTCGAACAGATGGTCGCCGATCTCCGCTTGCAAGGCTTTCGCCTGATCACGATTACCGACCTACACATCAAGAAAGATCCCGGCCACGGTTACTTTCCCTACGACTCCGGCGCAAAGAACGATGTGTTCGTCAAGAATCCTGACGGCTCCACCTTTGTCGGAGTTGTCTGGCCCGGCCAGAGCGTCTTTCCAGATTTCACGTTGACTCGCGTACGCGATTGGTGGGGCACGCTCTACAAAGACTTCGTCGGAATGGGGGTCTCGGGCTTCTGGAATGACATGAACGAACCTGCCCTCTTTGAGCGCGCCGACAAAACCATGCCTCTCGACATCCGGCACCGCCTCGATGATGGCACCACCCTCGATCATCGCGCCATTCACAACGTCTACGGAATGGAGAATGTTCGCGGCACCTACGACGGCCTGCGCAAGCTGCAACCGGACGAGCGCCCCTTCGTGCTCACCCGCGCCGCGTATTCCGGCGCGCAGCGTTACGCCGCCACCTGGACCGGCGACAACAGCAGCACCTGGAATCACCTCAACATGAGCACTCCTATGCTGCTCAGCCTGGGGCTCTGCGGCTACTCCATGTCCGGGGACGACATTGGCGGCTTCGCCGGTTCGCCTCCCGCCGATCTCCTAACTCGCTGGTTTGAAGTCGGTGCGCTTAATCCCATTTATCGCGATCACACCGGCAAAGGCACATTGGACCAGGAACCATGGGTCCACGGCCCACAACACGAAGCCATTCGCCGCCGCTACGTGGAGCTTCGTTATCAACTCCTTCCGTACATTTACACCGCGATCGAAGAAACTTCCCGCACCGGACTTCCCGCGATGCGCCCGATTTTTCTCGACTACCCGCAAGCGGAAGATTTCTACGGCAACAATCGCGATTTCCTGTTTGGCAGCGACCTCTTCGTCGCCCCTGTAACCACTGAGATGGTCGACGCCGAGGAAGTACAACTTCCGCCTGGCGATTGGTACGACTATTGGACTTCGCAAAAACTCAGCGGCAAAAACAAAATCACACTGCACCCCGCCCTTGACGAAATGCCCTTATATGTTCGTGCCGGAGCCATTATTCCCACCCAACCCATCGTGCAAAATACCGGCGAAACGCCGAAAGGACCTCTTGCATTGCGCATTTATCCAGGAGAAGACTGCCACGGCTCGCTCTACCAAGACGATGGTCACAGTTTCGCCTACCAACGCGGCGAGCTATTGCGCGTAAGCTATTCCTGCCAAGCGTCAGTGTCTGCGATCACCGTTAAATCTACGACCGACAAAGACTCGTTCCAACCTTGGTGGAACAGCGCCGAAGTAACCGTTTTCGGCGCCGGCGCTCAGCCCAAAGAAGTGCGCATCGGCGATCGCGCCACTCACGAATGGCGCTACGATGCGGCAGGGCATTCAGTCATTTTCACCGTGCCGAATGCCCTCCAAAACTGGACCGCACAATTGATGTTTTGAGTTTTTAATCCAAGGAAAAAATAGAAAGCGACTCCGCCGGCGCTCGAATATGGACTTCCTTGCCATTCAACTCCGCGCTTGCTTCGCCAAACAATCGCGACACTTTAACCACGTTCTTAGCGGGCGTATCCGCGACTGTAAAACGCAATTCGCTGGGCTTCGCCGAATTGTCGAAAACCACCAATACCCGCTCCTCTTCCGTTTCGCGCAGGAACACGTAGGACCACTGATCCGAGAACAGATGCCACAGTCGTCCGCTATTCAGGGCTGCGTGTTCGTGCCGAATACGCAAGAGCGTCTGAACATACGCGAAGATCTCCTGCTGCTCGCGCGTCCTTCCAGACTCCGAAAACGCATTCTTCGAGTCTTCGCGCCAGCCGCCAGGGAAATCGTACCGGTTGTCCGGATCGCCGCCGCCCGTCATTCCAATTTCATCGCCGTAATATAGCTGGGGAATTCCGCGCAGTGTCAGGATCGACGCAAACGCCATTTTCAGCTTCGCCGTCGAGCTTCCTTTCGCGCTCGCGAACCTCACCACGTCATGGTTCCCCAAAAACGTCACCAGTTCATCAGGCCGCGGATACAGCCAGTCGTGCCGCAATACATCCGCAATACGTCCCGCCGGCCCACCGTTCAGCAGCACATCGCGCAGCGTGAAGTACATCGGGTAGTCGAAAAGAGTGCTTACACCCGTATCGATTCCGTCAGCGCGCTTCTGCCCGCCCGCAAAAAACGAAGTCACGCTCGGATCCGGATGAAAGACTTCGCCGATCGTGGTCAAACGGGGATAAATTCTTCGCAGCCCTGCGTGCCAGCGGGCCCAGAATTCCCGCGAGACATACGGAAACGTATCCACGCGAAATCCGTCCAGCCCCGACCCTTCCGCCCACCAGATCGCGTTCTGCAATAAATACTGCGCGACCACTGGATTTTCCGTATTCATATCCGGAAGAAGATTCACGAACCATCCTTCCGTCAGGTTGCGCCACAAACTCGGCGGCGCATGCGGATCAACCAGCAACTCGAACTGGTCGTGACCCTCATTTTGTCCTTCGCCATAGAAACTGCCGGTGACCGCCGCTGACGCATTCCGATGGTGTCGCGCCGTTCCGTGAAACCAGTCCGGCAGGGGAGGCTTGGCAGCCCAAGGGTGTTTCGCTCCAACGTGATTGGGCACAATGTCGAAAACAATCTTCATCCGCTCCTTGTGCGCTGCGGCAACCAGCTCTTGATAGTCTTGCAATGTTCCCAGGTGCGGCTCAACCGCGTACAAATCCGTCGCCCCATAACCGTGATAATCGTCCGTTGCACCGTTCTTCACGATCGGCGTCAGCCACAAGGCCGTGATACCCAAATCCTTCAAATAATCGAGGTGTTCGCGAATCCCTTGCAGGTCCCCGCCATGGTAAGCGCGCGCCTTCCCACGATCGTGTGATCCCGGTGCTTCCGCAGTTTCATCATTTGCCGGATTGCCGTTTGCAAAACGGTCCGGCATGATCAGATAGATCGAGTCTGCCGTCCCGAGCCCTTGAAACCTGTGAATGGTCTGTTCGCGTGCCGCGATCGGCAATTCGAACGAGACCATCCCAGTCGGCGTGGTAATCCGGCAAACCGCCGTCCCCGATTTCAGCTCCGCTCCCAATTTCAGCCACACGAACAGATAGTCTCCGCCCGCCGTCGCTTGTGTGCGTTCCACCACCAGCTCCGCCAAATTGCACGAAACTCCGGTCGCCTCCAGATGGTGCCCGCTCAGCAGCACCATAAGCTCCGGCGTCAAACGCAACCACCAATTCGGCGGCTCGACTTTGCTCACTACAGGAGAATTGTCGGAGGAGTTTGCGGCCGGGGGTGCTTGCCCGCCAAGTGGAAACGATTCAACCCCAGCGCCAACGCAGATGAGACACAAGAATACAGGCAAGCGAAGTCGTAGCGCACAGGGCACGCCGCAAGCATAGGAAAAAACCAGCGCCTTCGCTAGCCCCGGATTTTGCCCCCTGCCTCTGTGAATACCAGCGCCCCAAACGCTTCCGGCACATGAAAATTCGGGGCGGGTGTATTCGTCGGCCGCCACGCCGAATAAAATCGCGGCTCCTCCACCCCTTCCACCCGGAAGAAATTCACTCTCCAGACCGCCGGCATCTCAAAACGGGCAATCAAGCTTTTCATTGGCAAAGCGATGATTGCGCTCCACTGCCTGTTCTGTTCATCGATATTCACTCGCCGTCGCAAGCCGCTGCGAAGGTCGCGTTTTTCTCCCGGAGCAATCTCCAGGTCAACCCAGGCTCCATTCGGAGCTACCTCAATCTCTTTGTAACAGCTCGGGTGCGATCCGCGCGGCTGCAGAAACACTTCGCAAACATCGCGTTCCCAAAGCCCATCTCGTCTTCCCGACGGCTCGGAATCTGGAAAGACGTGGATGTTCTTGTAGCGCGCATCAAATTGCAAAAACAGGAATTCCGCGTTCCACACCATCCTCACCTGTGTTTCCCTCTGCCGGTCCGGATTCTTCCCTTGCCAGTCCGCGCAGAAGCACACTGGCGGAGCCGTTCCCCAAGCTCGCTCCAGCGGCCATCCCTCCGCGTCCACCGGGCTAGCCAGTTGCACTGCAAACGCTGTGTCCGTCCTCAGGTCAGCCATATCAGTGCTTTCGATGTTCGCACGACCCGGCATCGCTCTCGCTCAGCGTGCCCATTCGATTACGCGTAGAACCGCGATTTGTATCCTGAGACTGATTGCGCACGCCCATCCTACGGACAAAAATCAACACGCAAACCCTGTGCTAGCATTGAATTCGCCAGTTTCTTCTTGCGCATGGCGCGTAGCCGATGGATTTCAGGAGGCCACCAGCATGGTCGAAACCGTTACTGCAGAACAGTTCACCACCGGACCAGCGCGCCGCAAACCGGAAAGTTTTGAATTCGTAAAGTTTCGCCTGGATAACGGAGTCGCCCGCCTCACCCTGAATCGCCCCGATCACAATCTGCTCAACGAAGCCATGCTGCGCGAAATCGCCGACGGCATCGTGTTCGCTGGCGAGCACGATGAAGTCAAGCTCATCGCCATCGATTCCGCCTGCAAAGTCTTCAGCGGCGGCATTGACATCGGCGAGTACACCACTCAGCGCGTTTACCAAATGCTGGAAGCGTTTCACGCCGCCTTCGCAGGAATGCTCGAGGTCAGCAAACCCGTCCTCTGCGTGGTGAATGGTCCGGCTATCGGCGGCGGCGCCGAACTTGCCGCTTTCGGCGATCTCGTTATCGCCACCCCGAAGGCCCGTTTCGCCCAGCCCGAAATCACCATCGGCGTTTTCCCTCCTCTCGCCTCCACCATTCTTCCTTTCCTTGTGGGACCTAAACGGGCCCTCGAAATTATTTTGACTGGTGAAGCCGTTACCGCCGAACGCGCTCTGGAACTCGGCCTGGTCACGCGACTGGTTCCCGAAGCCAAGCTCGAAGCCACCGTGAACGAACTCGTTGAGCGCATCACCTCGCACTCCGGCCCGGTTCTCGCCATGGCCAAGAAAGCCATCCTGGGGGGCATGGGCCTCTCCCTCCGCGAGGGCCTGAAAAAATCCATGAATATTTTTCTCAACGAGCTCTACAAACTCGAAGACTCTCAAGAAGGGCTCCGCGCCCTGGTCGAAAAACGCAAGCCCAACTGGAAAAACCGCTAATCACCAAGGTGGAGTGCGGCGATCTAGGCGCCGCTTTTCCGCACTTAGCCTCACAAGGAATCTAGTGTAGGCAGTCGATTTGAAACCCGAGTCACGCCAACCCCACTTCAATTGACTCCCCCGCACGCCCGGCTTACACTCATCTTTCAATTTTGCAGGCAAGGGCAGCGGGGAAGGCCGTGCAAATCGGCCGCGGTCCCGCCACTGTAATCGGCTGCAAGCCGTAAGCCAGGCTACCCTCCCGTGCCGCGGGGACTGCGCTTTTCGCGAGAAGAGGCGCGGTCTTTCAGCCCCATCGCTGCTCGCATGGGGCTTTTTCGTTGCCGGCCCTTCTCGCTATGGGGACTCGTGTTGCGAATGCTCACTCACTCGATGCGCAAACCTTTGGTTGCCGCGGCACTCTCTTTGTTATTTTTTGACGTCACCTTCGGTGCGTCGCAAACACCGCCTCCGTCGTTTCCGGCGCCTTCCGCATTTCGTCAAGTCACCGACGAACTCGGCCGGACGATTCGCGTTCCGCAGTCCGTTCACCGCATCGTCTCTCTCGCCCCCAACCTAACCGAAACTATCTACGCGCTTGGCCTGCAAGACCGCCTCGTCGGTGATACCGACTATTGCGATTTTCCCCCCGAGGCCCAGCAGAAGCCCAGGGTCGGCGGCGCCATCAATCCCAGCTTGGAAACCATCGCCTCGCTGCATCCCGACCTCGTCCTGGTCACCAAGAATTTGAATCGTTTGGAAACCGTCAATGCCCTCGACTCTCTGGGGATTCCCTCTTATGCCACCGACCCCCACACCGTCGAGGCCATCATCGCCTCCATTGAGCGTCTAGCCAACTTGCTGGGTGTGCCGGAGACCGGCACCGCTCTCGGCAAAGAAATGGAGCGCACCATCGCTGCCGTTAAGGCTCGCGTCAGTTCGCTTCCCCGTTGCCGCGTCTTGTTCGTCGTGTGGACCGAGCCTCTAATCTCCGTCGGCAACGGCACTTTCATCGCTGATGCCTTGCTACATGCTGGCGCCGTCTCCGTCATCGACTCCTCCCAAAATTGGCCGCAGATCAATCTCGAGGAAGTCGTCCGCCTCCAGCCGGATTTCCTGGTCTTCGCCGAATCACATCCTGACGAAGCCGCACAGACAACCGGCATGCTCGCCGGCCTACCCGGATGGCGCATCCTCGACGCCGTCAAGCATCGCCGCTTCGCCATCATCAGCGACGCCGTCAATCGGCCCGCTCCCCGAATCGCGTCCTCCATCGAGGCTCTCGCACGCCAGCTCCATCCCGAGGCCTTTGTAGAAACTCCGCAAATCGAAAAAGACAAGTCCATCCCCGCTTCACCCATCGAGCCAGCGCCCGTGAAACCTTCCGTTGACCTTGTCCGCAACTCTTCCTCGCCCCAGGAGTGCGTATGCGCCCGCTAACCTTGCAGCGCTTACTCCTGCAGTGTAGTGTTCTCGCCGTAATCTTGTTTGTCGTTGTGGTCATCGCACTCAGGCTCGGCGCTGTTCCCGTTTCTCTCTACGGCCTCGGGCGTGACCTTATCAGTGTTTTGCTCCGCCAGACCAGTCAACTCTCCAGCGACTACGCCATGATCGTGATCGAAATCCGCTTGCCTCGTATTCTTCTTGCGATTGGCGTCGGCGCTTCTCTCGCCGTGGCCGGCACCAGCTATCAGGCGTTGCTGCGCAATCCGCTGGCCGATCCCTACGTTCTCGGCGTTTCCATGGGTGCCGCTTTGGGAGCGATCCTGGCTCTCATTGCCGAGCCCCATCTCGCCCTACCTGTCTGGCTCGCCGCGCTTTTCACTCCCTTGGGTGCGTTTCTCGGCGCCGCTGCCACCATTGCCGCCGTATATTTCCTCGGTCTGCGCGAAGGACAAATCGACAGCGGCACTCTCCTCCTGGCCGGAATCATTAGCTCTTCTTTTCTTTCGGCTATCATCATGTTCCTGCTGACCACACTCACTGGCCGCGATTTTCGGGGCATGGCCTTCTGGCTGATGGGGGATCTCTCCAGTTCGCTGCAATCCAGCCTGCGCTGGGTTCTTGGAGTTGGCTTTCTGGTCGCCGCCGGGGCCATCTACACCACCGCTTCGGATTTGAACTTACTTCTCGCCGGCGAAAAAGAGGCCATGCATCTCGGTGTGGATGTTCGTCGCGTACGCCTCGTGGTCTACATCGCCGCATCCATTCTTACTGGCCTCGCCGTTTCCGTCAGTGGCGCCATTGGCTACGTTGGCCTGCTTGTTCCCCACGTTATGCGTCTCATTTTCGGTTCCGATCACCGCACTCTGCTTCCTACCGCTGCCTTTGGTGGCGCCATCGCCGTGGTGATTGCAGATACGCTGGCGCGCACCGTCGTTGCCCCGTCCGAGCTTCCGGTGGGTGCCATGACTGCCCTCGTGGGCGCTCCTCTCTTCATCTATCTTCTTCGGCGGAGAGTAGTGTGAGCACTCCCGCCCCATCTTCTGCGGCGTGGCCAAACCTCGGCGAGGCATCGCGCACCGGAAGCGATGTGCGTCTTAGCGTCGAACAGGTCAGCTACGCCTATTCCGCAAATCCTTCGCAGGCCCCGCTGTTCACCCTTGAGGCCAACAGCTTCCAGGCCCGTCCCGGCGAAATCGTCGCCATCCTGGGCCCCAACGCCAGCGGCAAATCCACTCTGCTCAAGATAATTGCGGGGGCGCTTGAACCCCTTTCCGGACGCGTCTTGCTGGACGGTTTTGTCACCCATACGTTGGCGCCGCGCGCCCGCGCGCAACGCATTGCCATGGTTCAACAGGAAAGCCCGCTGCTCTTTCCTTCTCGCGCGTGGGAATTTGTGCTGCAAGGCCGCCATCCCTACGGCCGTTCGTTGCGCTTCGAGAACGAGAACGACCTCCTCATCGCCCGCAACGCGCTGGCCCAAGTTGGCGCCGGCCATCTCAGCGATCGCTGGATGAGCGAAATCTCGGGGGGCGAAAAGCAGCGTGTCATTCTCGCTCGCGCTCTGGCTCAGCAACCGCTTCTGTTGCTCCTCGATGAGCCTACGCTGCATCTCGACATCGGCGCACAGGTCGATCTGCTCGCCACATTACGCCGCCTGGCCGCCGAAAATCGCTACACTATCGTCGTGGTCACTCACGAACTGAATCTCGCCGCCGAATACGCCGACCAGGTTGTGCTGCTGCAAAAAGGCAAGAGTCTTCGCGTCGGCTCGCCTGCGAGCGTTTATCAGCGCGATTTGTTGGAACAGGTCTTTCACGCCGCGTTGACCGTCGAGCAGGGTCCGAACGGTCGGCCTCGCGTGAATTTGTTGCCAAGTTCTTAGAAGTTTTCTCGTTAACCCCGGCGCCGCGTCTTTCGTCGCGGCATTTAGCAACCACCAGTGGGCTCCGCGCCCCTCACCATCACCGCGAACTTCGTGCTCGGGAAGACGGGCAACCTCATCGGGTTGCACTTGTTCCGCCCTCGACCCCAATCGAGGAGCAAGCAAGAAAGCCGTCGCCGACGCGCGACTGTACGGCGGAATCGAGACTGCGCAAGTCACTGCGACGAAACGTTTGGCTCACCAAGCAAAGCCAGGCGTCGTCGCGGGAAGGCCGCGCACAGGCCCGCATTTCGGGCCAAATTCACCCGCCAAGCCAGGAGACCGGCGAAGTTCGCAGCCCGTGTGACGCACCTCGGCACACAGGCCAACCTTCAAGCTCTCACGCGTGCGGGAGTGGAGGACAAATGAAACCAACGATTCGCCGTCTTACCTTTCTTTCTTTTCTGCTTTCAATTCTAAGCTCTTACGCGCAGGCCAAGTCCAACTCCGCGAATGCCCAGATATCTGGTCAGGTCACTGATCCCTCAGGTTACGGCATTGCATCTGTTCGCATAATTGCGCAGGCCCAGGGAACTCATTCGCCGCAAACATACGAGACCATCTCCACGTCCGATGGAACCTACTCTATGTCGGTCTCACCCGGTGGTTATCACGTTCGTTTTGAACATTCTGGCTTTGTGCCGCGCGAGGCGTCACTACAACTCGCTCCAGACGAGTCCCGCAAGCTCGACTTGCGGTTGGAAATCGCGCAGCTCTCAGAAAACGTCATTGTCACCGCCAATGCGCAGCCTCTCGAAGTGAGCCAGACTCCCGCCCCCGTCGATCTCATAGGGCGTGTGGAAATCGATCAACGCCAAACGGTGCTTCTGCCGGATCTATTGGCGACACAGCCTGGAATCGCCATCACTCGCACCGGTACGGTCGGCGGTTTGACCACCGTTTTTCTCGATGGTGGCAATTCCAGCTTTGCGAAAGTGCTTGTCGACGGGGCACCGATTAATCTCCCGGGCGGCGACGTGGACTTTTCCAACCTTGCTCTGGACAACGTCGATAAAGTCGAGATCGTGCATGGCGCCGAAAGCGCTCTGTACGGTACGGATGCAATGTCTGGCGTTATTCAGATTTTCACCCATCGCGGAACGACCCGGATTCCCGAAGCAGCTCTCTTCGCGGAGGGCGGAACATTCTCTTCCGTACGCGGCGGCGCACAATTTAGCGGCGCGCTCGCTGGCTTCGACTATTCCGCATCCGGCTCCTACTTCCATACAGACGGCCAGGGGGTGAACGACGCGGACTTGATTCGCTCTTACACTGGGAACATTGGCTACGCCTTGTCGGACAGCAATCGAATTCGGCTCAGCGTTCGGAGCAACTCGAGTTTCGCCGGGACGCCAGGGCAAACCCTGTTGTTGCCAGCCGATCCGTCTGCTTCTTATGATCTCCAACAACTGTCTGCGAATTTCTCTTGGAGCTTCCAAACCAGCGAGCATTGGAGCCATCGCCTTTCAGTCACTGAGGCTCGGTATTTTAGTAACAGCGGCTTTCCTCCTTTCGGCAACGCCCTCAATCAGGCGAATCGTGCGGGGGGCTGGGCACAATCCACGTACAGCTTCCAGCAAGGTGCGTTCACGGCCGGATACCAGTATGAGGTCGAGAACTCCACCTCCTCCGGCTTCGGCTTCGTCCATGGCCACAGGAATAATCAGGGCGGATTCCTGGATGGCCGCTGGTCTCCGATTTCGCGCGTTACCCTCAGCGCTGGGGCTCGCGCAGAAGCCAACGCAAGCTTCGGTACGCGCGTTGTCCCCCGGGCTGGTGCCGTATTCGGCGTGCGAGACGCCAAAGGATTTTGGGGCGACACCCGGGCTCGCGTCAGCTACGGACAAGGCATCGAGGAACCCACGATCCTTGAATCTTTCAACACCGATCCCTGTAGCCTCGGCAATCCCAACTTACGCCCACAGCGCAGCAGGACCGTCAATGTTGGCGTCGATCAGTACCTGGCCGATGATCGCTTCCGCGTTTCTGCGACATACTTCGCAGACCGCTTTCGCGACTTAATCGCGTTCGTCGTGGTGCCGCAAGCCGGATGCCCCTTTGGCGACACCCAAGTCCTCAATACGGATCTCTCTCGAGCTCGCGGCGTGAATTTCACCGCCGCCATGCGCCTGCTGCACTGGCTTTCATTGAATGGGAACTATTCGCTCGACGACACCCGAGTGTTGCGAAGTTCAACCGCTTCCACCGGCTTTCAGGTTCCGGGCGAACATCTCCTGCGGCGTCCTGTGAACTCGGGCAACGTCTGGATCAATGCGAACTATGGTGGCTTCAACTTCAACGTGAACGCCTATTTCACTGGAGCTCGCACCGACAGCGATTTCGACGGACTTGGTCTTACGCGGAATCCTGGCTATTCGCGCTTTGACATCGCCAGCAGCTACTCCATAGGACGCGGCATTTCGGTCTACGCCCGCGCCACGAACCTCTTCGACAAGCAATATCAAGACGCCATTGGCTTTCCGGCTCTCGGCCGCGACGTTCGGGTCGGCATGAACTACCGCTTCTCCGGAAAAAACTAATGCGCCCGATCCGCCGACTCGTAGGGGCACGGGACACCCGTGCCCGTCTTAGGCCTGACCCTGTAGGGGCGCAGCACCGCTGCGCCCCATTCCAGCAAGACAAAATCTGCTTGCCACCTTCCCATTCCGTTGTAGCTGCGCCAGCGGATGCAGAACATAGTCACTGTGACCCGCCCGCTACGTTAAGGATTCTCAGACCATGACGACTCGAATCCTCTTCTGCTGGTCCGGCGGCAAGGACAGCGCCATGGCGCTGCACGCAGTTCTGCAGCGGCTGGATGTTCGCGTTGCCGCGCTGCTGACCACCGTAACCGAAACTTACGACCGCATCAGCATGCATGGCGTTCGCCGCGACCTCCTGGTGCAGCAAGCGCAATCCATCGGCTTGCCACTGCACGAAGTTCGCATTCCCCCGCAATGCGTAAATCCCATTTACGAAGCGCGCATGGAGGAAGCTCTGCGTTTCCACTACGACGCCGGCGTCCGCACTGTCGCCTTCGGCGACATCTTCCTCGAAGATCTGCGCGCCTATCGCGAGAAAATTCTAGCCCGCATCGGCATGACCGCGCTCTTCCCCATCTGGAAGCGCGACACCCGCGAATTAATGCGCAGCTTCCATGCTGCCAAATTCCGCGCCATCACCGTCTGCGTCGATCCCAAAGTGCTCGACCGCAGTTTCGCCGGCCGCGAACTCGACGCCTCTTTCTTCCGCGAGCTGCCTCCCAACGTCGACCCCTGCGGCGAAAACGGCGAATTCCACACATTCGTCTTTGCCGGCCCCATCTTTAGCACTCCCATTGCGGTTGGCATTGGAGAAATCGTCGAGCGCGATTCCTTCATCTATTGCGACTTATCCCGACTGAATCCTCGGTAGGGGCGCAGCACCGCTGCGCCCTAGCTAGACAAGCAGATAGCAATTAGCAGGAACCGGGTTAGGCCGCTCCCAAAGGAGAATCAAAATGAAGACCAAGAAATCCGAAAAAGAATCACTGTTCCTCCGCACCATCCTAATCTTCACCCTAATCCTCCTGGCCGCCGCTTTGCGCCTAGCGCCCCATCCCTGGAACTTCACTCCGATTGGCGCGATCGCTCTCTTTGCCGGCGCCACGGTGCGCGACCGCCGCACGGCATTTCTACTTCCGGTACTGGTAATGCTCGCGACTGACGTCATCATCGGCTTCAACAAGCTGAGCCCACTCGTCTATGCCAGTTTTCTGTTAAGCGTCCTGATCGGCAGACTCGTTGTGGCGAAGCGCTTCGGCGCATCCCAGCGAGCGAAGCGAGGATCGGAGTCGGTCTCGGCCGCCGACCCGAAGAAGCGCACGCTGCCGCGCATCGCCACCGCAACCTTCCTCGGTTCGTTGCAATTCTTCCTGATCACCAATCTCGGTGTCTGGGCCTTCCTGGGCTCTTATCCCCGCACCGCTGCCGGGCTCGCTGCCTGTTACATCACCGGCCTGCCACTCTTCGGGAACACCCTCGCGGGTGATGCTGTCTACACCGCCCTGCTCTTCGGCGCCTTCTTGATGGCCGAGCGCCTCGCACCCAGCCTTGGCTTAAAGACGCAGCATGCTGCGCCTAGCCTACCGAGCTTCGACCGCGAGAAGCTATGAACTCTGCTTCAGTTGAGAACCTCCAACCCATACGGCAAATTAAGCGGATCTGTGTCTTTTGCGGCTCGAGCACGGGAGTTCGCGCGGCATACGCCGAGGCCGCCACGCAACTCGGTCGCGAGCTGGCGAATTCCCGCGTCGCACTCGTGTTCGGCGGAGGCCGCGTTGGCCTCATGGGCATACTTGCGGACTCCGTATTGGTCGCGGGCGGCCAAGCGATCGGCGTGATGCCGCGTTCCTTGGTGGAAAAAGAAATCGCGCATACGTCGCTCACAGAATTGCACGTAGTCGAGTCCATGCACCAGCGCAAAGCCCTGATGGCCGACCTCTCGGATGCCTTTCTCCTGCTGCCGGGCGGTTTCGGCAGTTGGGAAGAATTCTGCGAAATCGTGACTTGGCTGCAGCTGGGTATACATCGCAAGCCCTGCGCCATTCTGAACGTGGCCGGATATTACAACGGTCTGCTGTCGCTGGCCGATCACGCTTCGCGGGAAGGATTTCTGCGGCCGGCGCACCACAAAATGATCATCGTCGAAGACGACCCGCAAGCCGTGCTTTCGCAATTGGCCCGTGTTTCGATTCCTTCCGAAGTTAAGTGGGTTAGCGAACCGGAACGATGAACGAAACAATCCAAAGCCCCGAACGCAATTGGCCTCGCGCCGGAGTCGGCGTCCTCCTGATCGACGAATTTGGCCGGGCGCTGTTAACGCTGCGCAAGCTGCCGCCCGAGGCGGGCTGCTGGAGCATTTTGGGCGGCAAAGTAGATTTTTTGGAGGCGCTGGAACAGTGCGCGATCCGCGAAGCACGCGAAGAAGCCGGCGTGGAAATCGCCATCGAACGCCTTCTGTGCGTCACCGATCACCGGCTGCCTCGAGAAGGCCAGCACTGGGTATCCCCGGCATTCCTCGGGCGCATCGTGAGTGGTAAAGCGAGGAATTGCGAGCCGCATAAGGCGCGCGAGCTCCGCTGGTTTTCGCTCGACAAATTGCCTGCAAATCTGACCATGACCGCCCACAACGCCGTTAATGCGTACTCCCGGGCGCTCTCGCAACGTTGAGTCGACGAAGACACGCCGTCCCGTTTTTGAGACGCGCCGATATCCCCAGCCGTCGGCTTTGCGCAACGGGGCGTCTAAATATCGTAGACAATCATGCCGCTGCTTGTTTACCGTAGCAGGGTGGCTGCCCAGGGGCCGGGGTCTATCAACGAGACGAGGAAAACATGAAGAGGCTATTGCTGGTTGCCCTGTTGGCGATTGTCCCTGTGGGCGCTGTACAGGGGCAAGACAACGCTGCGATCGCGTTGCAAACGGATGGAAATGTGGCGGCGGATTTTGCAAGCACCTCAGCAGCGACCGCGAATTCGTCTCCGCGCGCCGAATCTGGAACCTTTGCCGAACGTAACGAAGCTCTTCCCGCAGATCCCAATCCAAAGTTCGCATACGGCAGCCGCGATGATTATCGCTGGCAACTTGCCCTCGGCATTTCGCTGCTAAGGTTTCGATCTTCGTTTTTCTATGCGACCGGCGTTGGGACCAATACTTCAATCACCTACTTCACAAACGACTGGTTTGCCGTCGAGGGCAATGCCAATACTTCCTTCGCGCCCACAATCTACCAGAACGAGCACGTGAAAGTATTCAGCTATGGCGCCGGTCCAAAAATCGCGTGGCGGGCCCGCAAGTTGGAACCTTGGGCGCACTTCATTGCAGGGGGCATACACGTCCTGCCGCAAACCGCGGGTCACAGCCAGAATGGGGTGGCTTTGCAGATAGGCGGAGGGGTGGATTACCGTTTCTACCCGCACCTCTCCGCACGCGCGGAAGTTGATTGGGTAAAAACGGGTGTGCTCGGTGAGTGGGGAAACAGCGCTCAGGCAGCTTTGGATGTGGTTCTGCACTTTTGATTGATCGAAGTAAATTCCCCGGTCTGGCTCTTCTACCAAATATTACAAACTTGTGCGCGCACCATGGCGTCACCCTTTTTACAGCCGAACGCCTTGGCAAACTCGGCCATGTTGGAAAGCGGCCCATTGGCTCGAAACTTTGGCAACGGATGGGGATCCGTATTGGTCTGTAGGCGGGCGAGTTCGGGGCGAACGTTGACGGCCCAATTTTCCGCGTAGCCCAGGAAAAAGCGCTGCTCGGGGGTGAAGCCATTGGCGTCCTTTTCGCCCGCTGCGCCGTGCAGCGATTTCTGGAATGCCGCATACGCCAGCTTCACACCGCCCAGGTCCGCGATGCTTTCGCCCTCCACCAACTTCCCGTTTTCGTGTAAGCCTTTCTCGACCTCATAGCCATCGAACTGTCTCATAACGCACTCGCCGCGCTCCTGAAAGCTCTTCAAGTCTTCGGGAGTCCACCAGTTCTTAAGATTCCCGCGGGGATCGAACTGTGCGCCCTGGTCATCGAACCCGTGCGTGATTTCGTGGCCGATTACTGCGCCAATGCCGCCATAATTGTAGGCGTCGTCACGCTTAGGGTCGTAGAACGGCGGCTGCAGAATGCCGGCCGGGAAAACGATTTCATTGAGCTGCGGATTATCGTAGGCGTCCACAGTCGGCGGCGTTTCGCCCCACTCGCCGCGGTCGACCGGTTTGCCGATTTTCGCGAGGTCGCGCGCGTTCTCAAATTGCGTGGCACGGAAAACGTTCGCTACATAGGGACCGCGATCGATTTGCAGAGCCGAGTAATCGCGCCATTTGTCGGGATAGCCAATTTTAATCGTGAAGGCTTCCAGTTTTTCGATGGCTGCTTTGCGCGTGGCCGGGCTCATCCACGGCAACGTTTGCAAATCATCGCGCAGGGCCGCGAGCAGATTGTGTACCAGCTCCAATGCTCGCGCTTTCGCTTCCGGCGGGAAATATTTTTGTACATAAACTTGACCGAGCGCTTCGCCCAACTGCTGGTCCGCCGCGCTCGTGCAGCGCTTCCAACGCGGCCGAATTTCCTTGGAGCCGGTCAGAATGCGGCCGTTGAACGCGAAATTTTCCTGCACGAATGGATCAGAGAGAAGACCGGCCGAACGATTGATGAGGTGCCAGCGATAGTAAGTCTTCCAGTCCGCCAGCGGCACGGAGGTTAGCGTCCCGTCGAGGGTCCGGAAGAAATCTGGTTGCCCGATGTTGATCTCGGCGAGCTTGGGGCTGCCCACGGCCCGAAAGTAAGCGTCCCAGGAAAGATGCGGAGTCAAGGTCTGAGCGTCGGCAACGCTCATCTTGTGATAGATCTTTTCAGGATCGCGGCGCTCGACGTTGGTCATGGAGGCCTTGGCCAGCGCAGTCTCAATTCCCAGTATCGTGCCAGCTTCCGAGTTGGCCTTCTCCTGCGTGTCGCCGGCGAGCACCAAAAGCTTGCCGATGTGCTCAACAAACTGCTGGCGCAGCTTCTTGGATTCGTCATCATCGCGGGTGTAGTAATCGCGGTCCGGCAGAGTGAGCCCACCCTGGTTCGCTTCTCCGATAACTTTCGAGCTGTCTTTGAAGTCCTGGTCTGAACCGAAGCTGAAAAGTACTCCGACACCCTCGGCTTGCAAATGCGCGCCAGTGTCAACCAGGCTGCCGATGTCACGAATGGCCTCGATGCCGGATAACTCCGCGCCAATCGGCTTTAGTCCTTGCCCATCGATTTCTTTTGTATCCATGCAGCTCGCGTAGAAGTTGCCGATTTTCTGCTCGTTCGAGCCGGGGCTAGCTGAGGTGTTCGCCGCCGCGCTTTCCAGGATGCCGCGCAGGGCCGCTTGGTTCTTGTCGGCGAGGGTAACGAAGCTTCCCCACACCGGATACTCCGCTGGAATCGGGTTGTTCTTCAGCCAGCCGCCCACCGCGAACTGGTGAAAGTCGTCGCAAGGCTTGCAGCTTCGGTCCAGATTCGCGACGTCAAACCCGTGTGATGTCCCTTCGTCCGCGGCCATCAAGTGCCCGCCTCCCGCAAGGACCCCAAACAACGACACCATCATCGCCATAAATAAGAAAAGCGTTGCGGTAATGCGGCGCGCGGCCATGTTTTGCCCCCTTCAAAATTGGGAAGTTTCAGGACGCCGTGATGCAAAGCTAGTGCGGAAGCACACTACATCCTACTGATAGCTTTGACGCAGGACCAGCCAAAACGAAAGTCACAAAACGAAAGCTGCGGACTAACCGTGCGTCTACGGTCATTTCAATGAAGCAAAGTCCCGTAGTAGACGTTATGTCCGCCGCGCAGATCGCGGCCGTAAATCAAAACCACCGTGACGCTTCCCAGCACGCGCACCTTGCACTGTGCGCCAGTGTCCCACAACCAGCGTTGCGAACCGAACAAGCCCGACGAATCGGCAATGCTTCCGGTGTCCAGGAACGGCCCAAGTTTCACGGTGAATATCCCGTTGCCGTAAACATTCTTGTCCATCTCCCAGTTACTAAGGAAGTACCGGCGGCCGAGCGGCGCGGAGCCTTTGCGGCCGTCGGAGGTGCCGGCATGGCCGCGCAGCCACAAATCATTGTCGCGCTCGACGCCGAGTTGGAAAAGCTCGTCGAATGGCACGGCACCCACCGTGGCGCCGGCGCGAACACGCGTGCGCATCTCGAAGTCATCGCCGCTGGTGCGCGGCAGCCAATGTGCGTCCAACGTGCCGCGAACCGTGCCGAAGTCTCCGAGATTCTCCGCGAAGGTGTGGCCGATGCGCCCCTCCGCCGATGAATCGAGGGTGAAGCGATGCTCAGGCACACGCAGTAGAGAACGATCCATGCGCAGCCAATAGGCAAACGAGGTCGCATCGGTAAAGAATTTTCGTTCCGCAATAGAAGAGATCGCGGGCAGGTTGCGGAACGAGCGGCTGGCTATTTCCGATCCTGTACTCCAGCTCCAGCGTCCGTTTACGACCGAGCGCAGCTCGACGCCTCCCGCAACCCGCCGCATATTCAAGTCGCTCGGCGCCGCGCCCCCGAAGAAAGTATGGCCAAGGTTCCAATTTTCGTTCCGCGCGTCGACATAAATCTCCAATCGACGGGAAGGGTTGTCGAACAGCGGTGTCGACAATGTGCCGAACGCTCGACGTTTTTCGGAATCCCAACGCAGCAATGACGTAAAGTTTATCGCGCGGTGCTCGAGATTATAGATCTCGGGATAAATCGTAGCGTACGGCACTCCGCTCAGCAACGCTAAGGCGCCTTCCAGTTTCGAATCGCCCCATCCATTGCGTTCCGCAAGATGCAACGTAGCATCGAAATTGTCGCTCGCGGACTTCAGCTCCACTCGCTCGTGCGAAAAGATGCCCAGGTTTTCCAGGCGCGCATCGCTGGCGAGCAACGAATCCCCGGACAAAATCTGCGGCGCATTGAAAGCTATCGCTCGACGCAACAGCGTTTCCTCAACCAGTGGAGCCGGCTGCACGTTGACGTTGCGCAGTCGTGGCTTGTCCACGGCGTTCCAATATTTCAGCGCCGCCTCCAGGTTGCCTTGCAAAAAATAAATGGTGCCCAGGAAATCGAGCGTATAGGCATCGCGCGAACCCAATCGCAAAGCTGCACGCAGATTTCGCTTGGCCGACCAATAATTGTTTTGCTTGTAATCGACGCCCGCCAGCTCGACGAGGAACCGCGGATCGTTCGGCGCCTTGCGATGTCCCGCAACGAACGCGCGCCGCGATTCCTCCCACCGTTGTTGCCGGGCTAGCGCCAACCCGCACAGGAAATCCAGGTCCGCGGTCTGTGTGTCAGGGCCTCGCGACAACTGCGCCGCTTCCTCCCACCGGCCCGAGTCGAAAGCTTTCTGCGCGGCGTCCAGGCGCGCGGCCTCTGGCATAGCCTGCTGGCCAAGCGCAGGCCAGCTCACCGCGAGCCCAAAAAATAGCCCAAGAAAAGCGCAGATCAGTTGACTGCCACGGGCACCGCGAGCAGCATCCAGTTTCGCCCAGCTTGCCATTCTTTCTCGAATTCCTGCCGCTCCACGCGCATAAGTTTGCCGCGCGCCGGGTCATTCACGAATACCGCCTCGCGCTCCCAATCCATCCCGGTCACCACCACATAATGAAGCGGCACTTTGGTGCCGCCTGGTTGGATGCTGACGATCAGCGGCCTGCCTTGCTCCAGGTGCTCCCGCAAATCGCTCCACTCGCCGCGAATCGCAAATTCGCGAAAACCCGATTCGCGCAGATACCGTTCCATATCCGTCGCGAATATCCCCCGCGCCTTTCGCGAATACAGCTGCTTCTGAATCGTAGCGGCATCCGCGCGCCCGGGTGTAACCGGCGTACCATGCGCGCTCCAATATTGCAGAAGCATCGCGATAGCGGCTGAGCCGCAGCCGTCTTCCGTTTGTTGGACATACGGAACCTCGAGCCAAACGCCCGCGTTCCTGCCCGGCGCTGCCTGGGCGAACAGCGCCGGGAGAAAACCCAGTAAGACAGCCGCGAATACAGATGACATCGGGTTCTTCAGGAGTGCTTCGAAACAGGTGCCCCTCAGTGTAGAACCGCCACCAACGCGATTACCAGGATTGCGATGATAAGGATGATCAGCAAGTCGCGGTCGGACAGACTTCCCGCCCTTCCAGCGGCAAAATTTCTTTGCACTTCGCGCGAGCGGGCCGCCAGTTTCGCCAGGTCTTCATCGCTCAGCTGACCCACGGCTTGATCCGCTCTTCTGTAATCGATGTTCGCGGATTTAAGCGCTTGCTGTGCCTGTTCCGAGGAGAACAACTGCCGCAGCGCCGATTCATTGGCTCCGCGTGTCTCGGCAGGCCGAGTGGCGTCTAGATTCAATTGCTGCTGCGGAACGACGTGTTTTTCCCGCTCTTGCGCCCGCGCTGGGTTCATGGCACAGCTTGGAAAAAGGATAATCGCCAGGGCCCGGCCACACCACTTCCTGCGAGAGTTCATCCATCCTCCTGTAATCCATTCGTCGGCTAGGCGGGTAAAGTCTACGGAATTTTATCGTAGGCTGACAAGAAACTTGTACGCACACCGGCCGCGCTTACACCGCGCGCGCTATAACCACGATCACCACGATAACCACAACGGCGAGGATTATGTATGCCAGCGTTTTGGCCGAGATGGCTCCCGCGGCAAAATCGCTTTCCGCTTGACGCGACCGCTCGGCCAGCTTCGCCAACTCTTCGTCGCTCAATTCCCCGATGGCCTTGTCAACTCGCTTGTAGTCTACGTTGGCGCTTTGCAGCGCCTTCTGCCCTGCGTCCGACGACAGCAGGTGCCGGACAGCGTTTTCGTTTGCTTCGCGAGTTTCGGCCGGCTTCGCCGCCTGTTTGCTCAACTCGTCGGAAGTGACCACATGCTGCTGTGTTTCCTGGCTTTGCGCCTTCCCCGGGGCTGCCTCGAAACCTATGCTCAGCGCCACACCAAGCATCGCGGTACACAACGTGATGCCCATTCTCATTATTCCTCCCTAATTTATCGGGCCGAGGTTTCGCGGATTACACTTTAACTACCCGGTTCTGGATGCCTATTAGACTGCGCACCCACAAAAAAGGTTAACCATCCCTGATTTATTTTGAGATTCGAGGTGCGTGCCGCTCGTTACTTGACCGCCACGGGAGTCAGATATTTCGTCATTTCAACGTGTTGCCATTCGCCGCGTTCGATTCCGGCACGGATTTCACCCGCGCTCTTGCCCTTGCGAGATTGCTCGTAGGAGTAGATCGCTTCCCGCATGCAAACTCCACAGCCTGCTCCGTGCTTGCTGGCGAAACAATCCAGCAAGCTCTTGTGTCCCTGGCTGCGATCGCAATGGCAATAGCAAGGCTGCTGGTACAGGACTCTCTTCACGCGGGCCGCCAGAAGATACGCATTTTGCACAACCACCTCGCTGAACTCCGAAGGAGCAAGAGTTTCTGGAAGTTGGCCTTGCGGAGCTTCGTTGTGAAACGCCGGCAGCGGTTCTTCCGTGCCCTGCGCCAGGCTCAGCATCGCGCGGGGAGCGGAAATGGCCACGCCGAACGCCGCCACGCTCAGGATTGCGCCCCAAATAATTCTCCTTGTTCTCATAGTTCTCATACGCACTCTCCAAGAGCGCAACAAACCTATACTTCGTCTTTACACCGCCTCCACTCTACTTCCGCGGTGCGAAAATTTCCACCTGGGGATTTAGTTCATGTTGGGATCGGACCCAGGAAATGGCCGCGCGGTTCCTGCCTCGGCGACGCGCGCAGCCAAATGCTTCTCTCGCAAATTACGCTGCACGCGGCGCCCCCAGGCACGTACAAAAGAAAAATTCAGGAGTCCACCGATGGCTGAACTGGCCACCGGGATCATTCGCCCAACCCATTTCTCGGCTGTTTCTTCGCCGAGTTTTAGCGCCAGGCGCTGCGCGATTCGCGGCGCCAATTTCTCGAACATTTGTTTCTCCACCAGGTCTTTCCCATAGTCCACGCCGGTCGCGGTCGCAGCGGCAAGCCATAACTCCACCCGTTCGTCCTGGCCGCGCGTTTCAAATCCATACAAGAGGCAAAGCCGTTGAATCAGCCGCAACGTAATCGCCGTAAGAATGCCCGCGTCGGGCAGCAACGTGATCATTCCGCCAAGCCCAAATCCCGCGCCCTCGGCCAGTGCCAGTCGCTCCGCGTCGCGAATCAGTTTCTGGGCGATGGCGTCCAGTCGATCTATGGGTACATCGTGCATACGCCTGAAATTCGGTACCCACAGCGCGTGTTTGTCCGCCAATTGCTGCCGAAAATCTTCCGGATTTACCTCCACGGAGCGCAAGCCTCGTTGCACGCCAAACCGCAGTACACGGTTCAAGCCTCGCCCGACCGCGGATCCCCGCTGTATTTTGCGAAATTCCATCATCACCCTTCCATCCTAAGTTGGTTAGAGTCATTCAAGCAATACCGGTGTTGTATCAGAGGGGCGCAAGCTGCATCTAATATCGGTCTTGGTACCGGGGTTACCCGCAACGTAGCATCCCAGTCCGCGTACTACTTGACGCCGAGACGCTTTTCTGTAAACTGCCCTTTCGCCATGGCCACGATGGCACAATTCGTTCCTACCGAAGTCCCGCTGGACTTCGATTTTCCCCAGCGGGAAGCCGCCTTTTTCTATGGCCTTTTCCTGCGCGGCCATTCCGCCGAACAACTGCGCCGCGACATCGAAGTGCCCCCCGCAGTCCTTGCCAAGTGGCACCGTGAAGCCGAGCGCGAGCCAGGCCTGCGCGACATTTTCTCACGCATGGTTGAGTACCGCCGTCATGTCTTGGCCATCTTTGACACTCTAGTTGGCTGGGACGGACAGCAACAGCGAGTTCAGTAAGAGTCCTGGATTTTCCTCTTCTTCTTCCGCTTTCATCCATCAAAAATGACCTGTCCGGCCGGACAGGTCAAAAACTGTCAGGCAACCCTGGCAGACTTCCTGCATTCTAACTTCAGCCGGGGGCACAAGTGTCACATAATGCTGGAGATTCGCCGATTGACGGGAGCTTTCCCCCAAGTTAGAATCCCTTCCTCTAGCCGTTGAGGTGTCTCTTTATGTTGTGGGCAGCCCGTACCGCGGTCTTTTCGTTCCTTTCTTTGGCCATCCTTGCGCCCATGGTTCCCGCGCAAGATGCTCGCGATCCTAATGCTCCGCCGCCTCTGCAAAAGCTCGACAAAGAGCAAAAGAGAAAACTCAAAAAAACGCTTAAGGAATTAGACACGCCCTACAAGCAATGGCTCAATGAGGACGTCATCTACATTATTTCTCCCGAAGAGCGCCGCGCTTTCTTGCAGCTCGATACCAACGAAGAGCGCGAGCAGTTCATAGAACAATTCTGGCTGCGCCGCAGCAGTAATCCCGACCTTCCTGACAACGATTTCAAAGAAGAGCACTATCGCCGTATCGCTTATGCCAACGAGCATTTCGCTTCGGGGATTCCCGGCTGGAAAACTGATCGCGGCCGCATGTATATCATGTGGGGTCCCGCCGACGAGGTGGAATCCCACCCCACCGGTGGTACCTACGATCGCCCCATGGAAGAGGGCGGCGGCTCGACAACCACCTATCCCTTTGAAACTTGGCGCTATCGCTATATGGAAGGTATCGGCGAGAATGTCATCTGGGAATTCGTCGATCCCAGCGGTTCCGGTGAGTATCACCTCACTATGGATCCCTCCGAAAAAGACGCGCTATTGCATGTCCCTGGCGCCGGTTTGAGCCTCCTCGAATCCATGGGCATGGCTTCCAAGGGGGATCGCTTTAGTCGCTCGGATGGCACCAACCTCCCCACTGCGGTGGGTGGTCAGAGTGCCAGCATGGACGAGTTCAACCGCCTGGAGCAGTACTCCAAGGCCTTTAAGCCGCCGGCCGTAAAATACAAAGATCTCGAGGCTTTGGTCACCGCACGCATCGTGCGCGATCAGGTTCATTTCTCTTACCGTACTGACTATCTAAAGGTCACCAACGACACCGTGCTGGTCCCCGTCACCGTGCAGATTCCCAACAACCAGCTCTCCTTCGACAACAAGGATGGCGTACATTCCGCGACGATGAATATTTTTGGCCGCGTTAGCACCCTCACCGGTCGCGTCGTGCAGACTTTTGAAGATCCAGTTAGCCGCGATTTCCCGGAAAGCTTGTTCCAGAAATCTCTCAAACTGCAATCCATCTATCAGAAGGCCGTTCCTCTTCGTCCAGGCCTCTACCGATTGGACATCGTCATCAAGGACGTCAAGAGCGGTAATGTCGGCGTCATCAATACGCGGCTGCAAGTCCCCAAGTATGACGACGACACGCTCGAGGCCAGCTCTCTGATTCTTGCCGACCAGCTCGAACACGTGCCCGCCAAGCAGATCGGTACCGGCCAGTTCGTCCTGGGTTCATCCAAAGTGCGCCCCAAGCTTGACGGCGAATTTCTCTCCAACATAAAGCTTGGTATTTACATGCAGGTTTACAACCTCAAGCCCGACGAAAAGACCCACAAGTCCAACGCTACCTTCCAATACACGGTCAAGAAGGGCAGCGAACAAGTAATGCAATTCAAGGAAACATCCGAGGAAATGAAGCAGACCGGCGAGCAGGTGACCATTGAGCGCCTGCTGCCCTTGACTACGTTGCAGCCGGGGAAATATTCGCTCGAGGTTATCGCTACCGATACGCTCTCGAACAAGACCGTTTCCAAGTCCGCCGACTTCACCGTGAAGGCGCCGCCGGAAACGAAGAGCGCCGCAAACGCTGCGCCCGGGAGGTAGTGCTACGTGAAACAGGAACGCCTCCGTAACTGGGGGGCCCTACTCCTGATGCTGACCTGCTTCGCTGTTGGAGCAAGTACGTCAGCCGCGCAAGGAAAAGCTGCCCTCGGCAAGCTTTCGGGCGTTGTGCGCGATTCCACCGGTACGCCCCAGATGGGTGCGACCGTCGAGGTAGTGCCCGAAGCGGCCATCAAAGCTGCTTCTCTCGGCCTGCTCACCAATACCCAGGGAATTTTTAGCGGTGATCGCCTCGCACCGGGCTTATACACCGTTCGCGTTACTCTCGCTGGCTTTCTACCCACCATTCAGCAGCATGTCCGCATCAGCTCCCACCTCACAACTGTCGTGCGCGTTGAACTCGAATCGATGTTTGCGTCTCTCGATCAACTCCGCCGCCAGCCTTCCTCCGCTGGTGTCGAAAGCGATGATTGGAAATGGGTGCTGCGCTCCGCATCTGTAACTCGCCCGGTCTTGCAGTGGACCGACGATGGATCTGTAACCGAGGCAAACGCGGCGTTTGATGTGGAAACCGTTCATCCTCGAGCCCGGCTGGACTTTACCGACGGCGCGCGTCGCCCAGGTTCCGCGTCCAATGTCCCTTCCGCTCCCGCCACCGCGTTCGCCTATGACCAGAAACTCGGCGGCCCCAGCCGCCTGCTCCTCGCCGGTCAAGTAAATTACGAGAGCGCGATCGCCGGAGGCGGAATCGCCACGGTTTGGCTCCCCACCGGTACGCTGGGAGCAGGTCCGCATAGCGCCTTGGTTATGCGCGAATCCCAACTCGGCCCCGCTGGCCCCACGTTCCGTGGGGTTCGCCTGGAACAGGGCGGTGCCTTGGCATTCGGTGATCGCGCATTGTTGCGCTATGGCGCCGAATACGTTCTCGTGGGCATGGTGAAGTCAGCGGCGTCCCTGCGCCCCCAGCTTGAATTGGACACCCGCCTGAATGATGGCTGGAGTACCGCGATGATCTTTGCAGAAGAGCCCGGCGCGGCCACTCCTCTCGAATCCGATGAACGCGAAATCGGCGGTGAACTGGCTGCCGCTCTCAATGAACTTGATTCGTTCCCCACCCTGCTTTGGCGCGGCGGTCGCCCCGTCCTCGAAGGTGGTTGGCACGAGGAAATCGCCGCGGAGCGCAGCTTGGGTTCCAGCGGCAAGCTCCAGATCGCCGGTTTCCACGACGACAATCGACACGTCGCCGTTTTCGGCCGCGGCAACGATCTTCCTCCCGCCGATTATTTCCAGGATTATTTCTCTAACGGCTTCGCCTACGATGGCGGAGCTTCCGGCAATTGGGGCATGCGCTTGGCCATCCGCGAGAAACTGTCCGACTCAGTCGAAGTTACCGCGGTCTACGCCTACGCTGGCGCTCTTAGCCCATCTGAGTTAGCCGACGCCCCTACACGCGACATGTTGCGCAACACCATGCATAATTCCGTTGGCGCAAGCATTGCCGGCAAATTGCCGCGCCTGGGCACCAAACTGAATGCCGGCTACAAGTGGGTTGGCGGACAAGCCGTATCGCGTACCGACGCCTACGGCGAATCGCTCCTTCAAATGGAGCCCTATCTGCACGTGGGTGTGCGTCAGGCCCTGCCCAAGTTTGCTCCGGGCCACTGGGAAGCTATCGCTAACTGCGACAACCTCTTCGCACAGGGCTATGTATCGGTCAATACACAGGATGGCCGTGCCGTGTTGGTTCCGGCTTTCCGCACGTTCCGGGGTGGTTTGAGCGTGCAGTTCTAGGTATTTAAGGTTCGGAAAGCTGTAGGCGTCCTTCCATAAACTGGATACCAGCAGCATGACTTTCCCGCCAATCACCTAACCTTAAGAAGACATTGGAGTTCCGGGTGCGGACCGTCTCGCGATAGTGGACTTCGGTTTGCACCTCATATTGTCAAGTTGGAGTGTACTCCGCTCGCATCATGAAGCAGAACTTGCGGGTCAGTCTCGGAGCGGTCGTCCTGGCGCTTGCCACGCTGGCTGCAATGATCTTTGCCTGGCTGAACTTCCTCCAGCGCGAAACCTTTGACACCCCCGACGACGGCGTCGCTTGGTTGGACACCGCAACCGGCGCTCAAGCTTGGAAGCTGGCACCCAACTCCCCCGCCGCTCAAGCCGGCATTCGCCCCGGCGACCTCCTGATTTCCATCAATAACGTCCCCGTCCACTCCCAGGTCCAGGTTACCCGCCGCCTTTGGCATGTCGGGCTGTGGACCCAGGTGCGTTACAAACTAGCCCGCAATGGCCGCGAATTTGAAACTCCTATTGTCACCGCCCCGGCCGAAAAGCCTGCTTCCATCGAAAATTATGGCCGCTTCGTCGGCCTGCTGTACCTCTTCATCGGTCTTTTCATTTTCGTGCGCCGATGGAACGCTCCGCGCGCCATCCATTTTTACGTTTTCTGTCTCGTCTCCTTCATCCTGTATTCCTTCCAGTACAGCGGCAAGTTCGATGCGTTCGACTATGAAGTGTATTGGGCAAGCATCGCCGCCCGACTCCTCGCTCCAGCCCTGCTGCTCCATTTCGCGCTCGTCTTTCCAGAGCGCGCCGAAGGCCGCGTTCGCTCGCTCTCCAAGTTGAGCTTGGTCTATGGTCCCGCCGCCGTCCTGTTGTTTTTTCACATCAGCACCGCTTTCAACATGCTCGGCTTTGTGCCCTGGCTCGGCTCCCGAATCCTCCTCGATAAGATTGAGCTCAGCTATCTCGGCATTTATTTCGTGGCCGCCGGTCTTGTTTTCTACAGGAACTTCCGCGAGGCGCCGTCCGGCGTTCTGCGCCAGCAGTTGAAATGGCTCACCGGCGGAACTCTCGCCGGCAGCCTGCCTTTTGCGCTCTTCTACATCGTGCCCTTCGTTCTCGACGCGGCAACCCGCTTATGGATGCGCACCTCCGTTCTCAGCCTCGTGCTCATCCCCCTTTGTTTCGGCTACGCCATCATTCGTTACCGTCTCATGGATGTCGACATCATCTTCAAGCGCGGTCTGGCGTACACAGCCGCCACCGCCGCTGTGGCCGCTGTCTATTTCGCCCTCGTTGCCCTAATCGCCGAGATCTTTCACGCTCAGACTTCCGGCCCCGTTGGTGGCATGATCGCCATCGTAATCGCCGCGTTCCTCTTCCAGCCTTTCCGTGAATGGATCCAAGCCCGCCTCGATCGCTTCTTCTATCGCGATCGTCTTGACTATCGCCGCACCCTCATCGAGTTCGGCCGTACCCTCACCAATGAAGTGCGCTTCGATCCCATGCTCGGCTCGGTCATGGACCGCCTCTCCCAAACCTTGCTGGTCGATCGCATTGCCATCTTCATGGAAGATCCCCTCCATCCTGGCCACATGCGCCTCGCGCGCTCCATGGGCGTGCGACTCTCTGAGCCTATGGATCTCACCTTTCTCGAGCCGGCCCGGCCTGAGTTCGCCCGTGGGGCGCTCTTCTTCGAGTCGCCCCGTGCGGCCAGAGAAGTCCCGGATTCCGTCCGCCAAACACTCGAGCAGCTCGACTTGAATTATTTCGTCCCTTGCCGCATTCGCGAACACACTGTCGCTGTCCTCGGCTTGGGCAAAACCGTCGATGGCGATTTCCTCTCCAGCGATGACGTCGAGCTGGTGCAAACCATCGCCGGCTACGTAGCCGTGGCCTTGGACAACGCCCAGCTCTATTCCTCGCTCGAGCAAAAGGCGCTGGAGATCGCCCGCCTCAAGGACTTCAGCGAAAACATCGTCGAATCCTTGAACGTTGGCGTGCTGGCCGTCGATCTTGGTGGCATGGTCGAGTCCTGGAACACCCGCATGGAGCAACTCTTTGGCGTGAAACGACAGGATGCCGTAGGCCATCAACTCCGC